>Ga0224529_1000049_pt1 | contig 84425 bp, 44 predicted proteins | sample CBST50metaG_FD_179893 | JGI IMG/M metagenome (GOLD analysis project Ga0224529, IMG submission 179893) | Peat soil microbial communities from Stordalen Mire, Sweden - C.B.S.T50 | ecosystem: Environmental > Terrestrial > Soil > Wetlands > Peat | place: Sweden: Norrbotten County, Stordalen Mire...
TCTTGTCCATCGGCTCGCGTCTTTGCTCCACGCTTCCTTCAGACCCCACCTCGCGATGACGCCCTTGCGCTTCGCTATCACTTCTCCCCATCTGGATGTGAAGAGGACTTTCACCTCCAAGCTGTCATTCATGCACGGCGTACAACTGCTACTGCCTCCCCGGCAGAGGCGGGGGACCTCCTCACCCTTTAGAGTTTAAGGATTTTCCAATCAAGGGCCGATGACCACATTGCTGGCACGAGAGCCTTCTTGTGCCAGCTATCGGTGATTTCTCGAGAGCTGCTCTTCAAAAGCGTCGAGAGCGAAAGGAAGAGACACGGTGAAACTCAAACAACGTCGAAGCGCTATGTGGGGTAGAGCATTTACGCAGAGCGCCATGTGGGGAACGGTACTTCGTCATAACGCTATGACGGGAACAGCGATTCTGACGACGTGCGCGTTGATCCTGAGCGCCGGCCTGGCCTTTGCTGGCCAGCAGAAGATATCGAACGATCTGGAAGTGAAACAGTCTTCGGATCAAGTCAACGTGATTGTGCAGTTCGCGCAGGCTCCGACCGCGCGGTACCACCAAAAGGTGCTGCAACGCGGGGGAAGTCTTCGCCGCCAGCTCGGTAACTTCAGGGGGGCCGCTTACGCCATGCCGCGATCTGCAGTGGCCGATCTGGCAGCCGATCCGGAGGTAGTCTATATCTCTCCCGACCGCCCGCTTCGCAGTTCGGGCACCAGCACACGTGCCGCCGCTCTCGATTATCATAACGAGACGATGAACGCGCCGGCAGCTTGGGCTGGCGGTCTCGATGGCACTGGCATAGGCGTAGCTGTCATTGACAGCGGCGTGGCCGACCTGGCCGACCTGCACGCCAGGAGCAAGAACGGGAACAGCAACGTTGTCTATAGCAACGACTTTACCGGAAGCCCGAACGGCAGTGCCAGCGATCAATACGGCCATGGCACCCATGTTGCGGGCATTCTCGCCGGGTCTGGTACCGATTCGCGCGGATGGAAGTATAAGTACACCTTCCAGGGGGTGGCGCAGAATGCAAACATCATCAATCTCCGTGTGCTCGACGGAAACGGAGCGGGTACGGATAGTGAGGTGATTGCTGCCATTCAGACGGCTATCCAACTGCAGGGCACCTACAACATCCGCATTATTAACCTGTCTCTGGGCAGACCTGTGTATGAAAGCTACAAGCTCGACCCACTGTGCCAGGCAGTGGAACAAGCTTGGAAGAACGGCATTGTGGTAATAGTTGCCGCTGGCAACTATGGGCGCGACGACGACGCCGGCAACAATGGCTACGGCACCATCACCGCTCCGGGCAACGATCCGTACGCGATTACTGTAGGCGCCATGAATACCATGGGCACGGCGGATCGTACTGACGACGTGATAGCAAGTTACAGTTCCAAAGGTCCAACGCTCTTCGACCACGTGATCAAGCCCGACCTCGTAGCTCCCGGGAATCTGATCATTTCGCTGTATACTCCTGGCGAGACCCTGAGCCAGCAGAATCCCGGCAATGAGATTCCAACTTCTCTCTATCAGACGAGCGGCAGCAGTGCTTCGTCCGGCACTTACTTCATTCTGAGCGGGACGAGCATGGCGGCACCGATGGTCAGTGGCGCTACCGCCCTGATGCTGCAACGCAATCCCTCCTTGACGCCCGATCAGGTCAAAGCCCGGCTCATGAAAACTGCGTTCAAGAACCTCATTCAGGCCAGCGTGGTTACAGATCCAGTCACGGGACAGACCTTCTACGAGCAGGCGGATGTTTTTACAGTCGGCGCCGGTTATCTCGACGTTCAGGCCGCGCTGTCGAATTCCGACCTCGCTCCGGCTATGGCGGGTAGCGCGCTGTCGCCCACTGCGACGATCAATAGCCAGGGGAATGTGGTGATGGTGAGCGACTCCGTCTTGGGGAGTAACTCCGTACTTTGGGGAAGCTCCGTTCTGTGGGGAAGCTCCGTTCTATGGGGCAGCAACGTCAGCGGGCAATCGGTACTTTGGGGAAGCAGTTCCTTGGTGGGCAACAGCGTTCTCTGGGGTTCAAACGCGCTCGTGAGCGACAGCGTACTTTGGGGCTCTGGCGGGGCTTCTGGGGATGCGGCCAACGTATCTGTCGCAGGCGAACAATGAAGCAGGCAAGCATGCAGAGGAGAGGGCGCGACCGCTCCCTCTCCTCATGCGTTCGCCGTTTGTTTTGAAGCTGGAACTCTCCGTGACTGGGGAGATTCTGATCCACGCATTTCCTGGAGCGTTCGTTGCCGAGGCCGGAAACCGGGACGAAGCGTTGAAGCATTTGGCGGAAGGTCGCTTTGATCTGCTGCTGCCCGGCCTCAACATGTTCGGTAATAGCGGATTGAATGTGCTACATGAATTGAAGCGCCGCCATCCTCGGCTACACGTGGTCATCCTAAGCGTGCAACGGGAGGACCCGTATGCGATGCGGTGTTCAGGCGCGAGTGCCGCGGCCTGTATCAAAAACGATCGAGCGCCGGAAGATCTAACACAGGCGACAAAGATCATTCTTGAGCGCCACAGCCAGGTGCAGCTCTTTCCAGGTGCGACGCGACTTGGCTCGATGCTTTTCCTGAATCCACTCACCGGTTCCGAACCATTTCAGTTCCATGCTATCGATTCTGACATGGTCGGAGCCGCTCGTGGCTTGACCATCTTCATGCGGCGTTAGAACCTTGCAACAGAACCATCATGAATGCTCCTCGCACGCGGGTTGGATCCTATTTCCAATCCAGGACAGCTCCATCGTATGGATCGAGCTGCACTATCCATCCTGACTCCTGGTGCGCCACAACCAGTTCGCCGTCTGAGGTGACGCGGCTCAACGACCGCACCGGGAACGACGTATGGATCGTTACCTTCTTGGGCACTGCCGAATGGTTCACCACAACCAAATATCCGTGGTCCTTCGCATTCAGAGCGGTGGCCTCGACTGAAGAATCGTCAGTCCAGGCCACCGCCTTCACGCCGGCCCACTCCCGCAGTGCCTGGTAAATGCGGTGGGTCGCCTCGGGCTGGTCAAAAACAGCAGGCGTGGCGGCGAGATAAGACTCCAGAGGATATGCAGACAACAACACCCTGCCCGCGCCGTAACTATTCGCCACCAGGGCCGGCCGTCCCAGTTGATCGACGGCAATGACTTTTCCGCCACGGAGAGCAAGCAGAGCGCCCCATTTGGCTCCCGGCACGTTGTAGTGAAAAGTATCACCGACCTTCAAGCCGCCAAAGGGCGCCACCACTTTGATCGTGAGATCTGAAACGATGGCCGTATCTTCAATGCGCGCTCCGAACAACGTTTCCATGTCCGGAATCGCGGTGTCCGCGGACAAGGACGCATACAATATTCCTCCATTCGAAACGTACTGCTTTGCTTTTTCCCAGAAGTCCGTGTGCAGATGCACGATGGGGTTGCTCGTACTGGTCAGCGGCGAAGGAAGAATCAGCATCTTTCTCTTCGACCAATCGCCGTCCTCGCGCGGGAAGTCGGCTTTCAGGCCTGCCCGGCGCGCCAGGATGAATGCGGAAATCCATGCGCTTTGCAAGTCACTGTTGGCCTCGCTGTTTGCCGGCTGACCGCCTCCTGGAATCGCATCGCCATCGAACACCGAGGTATAGGGAATGATTTCCGGACCGGTAAGTCCCAGGCGCGAGAAATCTCCATGAGGTTTGGCCCATTCGCCCGGCACAAGAATAGCCGCGTCCGCGGGAGCGGGTGAGACGCCACTGAGGTCCATACGCGACAAGACGTTTCCAAATTTCTTGAATTCGATCCCTTGAGGGCGGTCCTTGCGATCCCATGTCACCATGCCAAACTGAGTCTCATGCGGAGAACGAAGGTAGGGCACTTTGTGAAACTGCTCTGGAGCCGCGTCGGTGAAGCACCACAGAAGGAACCCGTCCGCTCCAGCACCGAGGCTCGAGTAGAGGCTTGCACGCTCATAGAGCGCGATACGCTCGGGCGTGTACTGCGCCGAAGAGGCCCCCATCTCCTGGATCATGACCGGACGTCCGGCGCCTCCGGAAAGTGCCGTCTCATACGCTGCCCCATAGGTCCCGCGCTCTGAAAGCATCGGGTCCTGAAACAATGTCCTGGCATAGATTGTGTAGGGATGAATGCTGAAAAAGTCCACTTCCTGCGCGATGGTATCGGGACGGAAGGGACCATGATCCACGTCCTGCATCGACGTGCCGGCGACGATGGGATGATTGGTGTCGTATTTGCGGATCGCACCGGCAATCAGGCGCGTCCAGTTGATCGCCATGGCATCCGTCGTGCCGGGCGAAATCCAGAAAGGCGGCTCATCGGTCAGGTCCCAGGCCAGGATCGCGCTCTCATCGGCATAGCGTCGCGCAAATTCAGCCGCATGGTCTGTCTCCAACTTCAGCATGGCGGGATCAGACTGCGGGTTCCGCCCGTGACGCCACGGAACATCCCAATAGGCTTCTCCAACCTCCCCTCCAATAAACAAGGAGGGATGAAGATATAAGTGGTATCGGTGCGCCAGTACAATCAGATAGTCGAGTTGACGAAACGCTTCGGGATTATAGTCGCCCGGCCGGGGTTCAAACCACGCCCACATCAAGTCCAACCGGACGGTGTTGTAACCCAGCTCGTGCATCTTGCTGAAATCCGCTTCAATGTCTTTCGGGTCCCATTCGACGGGCCATAGCATGGCCGCTTTGGCGGGAACCCAATGCACACCAACCGGGATGAATCTGCGTCCATTTCTAGAGAAATAGTGTCCGTCCAGCTTGACCCAGGGAAGGCGGCTCTCTGGCTGACTTTGAGTCGGTTGCGACGGTTCCGGGGACACCGCGGGCACAGCGTTCTGCGCGAGCAGCGCCTCTGTGCCGCACCGGGCGCACAGACACAAAATGGCAAGAGATATCGCCCTTCGCCAAGAAATGCACATAGCTTCCTCCTGGATGCCTGAAACGAGAGAGCCGTAATCGTGTCTCTGTTATTGAACCGATTGAGAGCGCATTGGATCGCACGCAGCGATGCAAGCTGCCGGCCTGCGTTCGCATCGCCTGAGCGATTCGAAAAGCAGAGCGACGAACGGCGAGGAAGAACACTCCAAAGCGGCGACCACAACCTCAGTGAATCTGCATCGAACTCATCACTCCACCACGGTTGCGGGAATCTGCAGCACGGCGCGATAGCGGTCTCCCCGATAAGCAGAGCGAGCCGCCTCGACAGGCTTGCCTTCAACGCTCCAGAGTGTGCGTGAGATGACCAGCAGACTCGCCCGCGGGGCGATCTCCAACAACTCCGCTTCCTGACGGGTGGCCGCGCGCGCCTCCAGAATCTCGTCCGCGAGGCTGAGACGGATGCCGTAGCGTTCGCGCAGTGTGGCATAAAGCGAGAGGCGTGCGAAATCGAGGGCCTCGATTCCCGGATAGCGCTCCAAAGGAAGAAATATTTCTTCGATCGCGATCGGAACCGCATCTGCAAGCCGCAAGCGGAGCAACCTGAAGATGGCCGCGCCCGGTTCGACGGCGAGCCGGGCAGCAATGTCAGCCGTAGCGGGTTTCGTGTCCGCCGCCAGAACACGCGAAGTCGCACTCAAGCCGAGTAGCCGCATCTCGGCCGAAAATCCCGAAAGATGAGTGATATCCTTCTCCACCTTGGGCTGGGTAACAAAAGTCCCCTTCCCCTTGTAGCGGGAAGCATAGCCGTGACTCTTGAGCGCCTGCAACGCTTGACGCGATGTCATTCTGCTGACGCCGTATGTCCGGCTCAGGTCCTCCTCGCTGGGCAGAAGATCGCCGGGGCGCAGTTTGCCGGAGGTAATCATCTTCAACAACTGGTCTTGTATCTGAAAATACAATGGCGTGAAACTGCTCTTATCAAGCGGCTGAAACTGCGAAACGGTTTCCACGTTTTCTGTCTGTGGCATCGAGCTATTCTCTTGCTTCTGCTTCGGCATGATTCTACCTTCTCGAACTTAGGCGCTAAGAGGTTGTTCTGCTTAGCACCACGATAGCGACCAACAAGATAACAATACCGGAATACATCCAGGCGAGCGCACGCCTCGGCGCATGCTTCCACTCACCCAACCCAATACCAATGGCATTCGCGAGCAGCAGTCCAGTGGCCAGACTGAGAGGCCACCCAATGGATGCTCCCAGTTCACCCAGACGGGGCGCCGCGGCGCCATAGACAAAAATGCTTCCGCCCCATAATACGGCCATCACTGCCGACAACCAATAGAGGCGTGAGCCGCCCGCCTCGAAGAACCTGTTGAAGTTGCGATTCTTCAAGATCAGGAACAGGCAGAATCCCAGGTTCGCCACTGAACCGGAAGCCAGCATGATCCACCATATAAGGTTTGTGCTCGCAAATGCGCTCAACCCATTTGCCCGTCCATAAGTGGCGATGGGCTGAGCCATGGCAAAGCCGATGTTAAACACTGCCGAGAGCACTCCCGAGCCACCCGCAAGCAAGAGCGCCACGCCGACGGGACGTGCTTTCCCCACCAGGTTGCCCCGGTCCGCCGCTCCTGACTCCTTCTCGCGCAGATGCCCGGCATAGCCGCACAGCACGATTCCGGCGACCACCACGGCAACGCCTTCCAGGACATTTCGACCCGCCGGCTGAAGTAGCTTCTGCGGAGTAAGGATCATCATCGGCAACAACGATCCCAGTGCAGAACTGATTGCCAGCACCAGCGTATTCGCCAGGGAGATGCCGATGGCGCTCACACTCTGGCCAAACATCAGTGCCCCAAATCCCCACGCGAAGCCGGCCACGGCCGCAATGACAACTGCGGATGCCGGAGCATGCGCTATGAGAATCCAGCTTTGCAGCGCAATGAGACTTATAATCACGGCCGGCATCACGAGGCACGAGATGGCGATGAAGAGGGTCCATACATGTTCCCACTCCCATCGGCCGAGAAAGCGCATGGGAAGCGTGAAGCTTCCATTCATCAAGCCGGAAATGACTGCCAGTAAGGTACCTGCCGCCAATACGCTATTCATCCTTATCGATTTCCTTTCCCATCTGCGATCACCTGTACACTTCCGCATTCCAGCGTCCCCTTACAGGAAGCAGGGATACAGTACCTCAATTGCCAAGTACCATAGTAGACTATACAATCGTAGTGCGTTAAATTCTTTATCCAGTATTGAGTCCTGCGTCAGGTTGAGAAAAGGGGTAATTCAGGCAATGTCTACAATACAAGAACAACTAAGTGGCAAGTTGGTCGTCTCCTGCCAGGCAGACCCCGGCGATCCACTCGAAGATACCGAAACCATCCGGCGCATAGCACGCGCCGTGGTCGGTGCAGGGGCCGAAGCTCTGCGCATCAACAGCGCGGAACATATTGCGGCGATACGGCAGGATACGGCTGTACCCATCATCGGAATTCAAAAGCGCTATGTGAACGGGGTATTACGAATCACTCCCGACCTGGCCTCCGCCGCAGCACTGGCAACTGCTGGCGCGAACGTCATCGCAATCGACTGTACCAATCGCACATTCACGTTTGGCGAGCCTTGGCAAAAGCTCATCCAGCGAATTCATAGTGAACTCGGCCTCCCCGTCATGGCGGACATCGCCACGTTAGCAGAAGCAAAGGCCGCCGCGGAGGCGGGTGCCGATTTCGTTGGCACGACCCTGAATGGGTACACCGAGGAGACGCGCAACAACCATTCCTTCAGTTGGACTCTGCTGGCCGAATTGGCCCGGACGGTTGGTGTGCCCGTTGTTGCTGAAGGACATATTTCGACTCCTGCCGAAGTGAAGCGCGCCTTGGCGGAAGGCGCATGCTGCGTGGTCGTGGGCTCGGCCATTACTCGTCCCGGCAACATTACGGCCAGCTTTCTTCGCGCCCTGCGCCCAGCAGATCCCGGGGCGCACGCCATCGGCGTCGACCTGGGCGGAACATCCGTCAAGGCGGGGCTTGTCGACCAAAAAGGAAATGTCACATTTCCCGCGCAAGTTCCTACGGAAGCGAGTCAAGGCAGGGATGCGATTGCAGCCCAACTGGCAAAGGCCATTGAGCAGGTACTGGACCAGGCAGGCAAAGCGGGGATCGCTCCATGCGGACTGGGCATCGCCAGCGCCGGCGCGATTGATGCTCGCGATGGATCGATCTTCGCAGCCACCGAAAATCTTCCCGGCTGGTCTGGATTTGATCTGCGAGGATTCGCGGAGAGCCGCTTTCATCTGCCCACCTGCGTGATCAACGATGCACATGCAGCCGTTCTCTCCGAGTTGCACTTTGGCCTAGGCCGCAATCTGACGGACTTTGTGGCCATCACAGTGGGCACTGGAGTGGGCGGCGGCGTAGTTTCCGATGGACGGTTGATCCTGGGCCAGCACGGTTTTGCTGGAACCATCGGCCACCATACGATTCACGTGGGCGGTCGCCCTTGTAACTGCGGACGACGGGGATGCCTGGAAGCGTACGTATCTACGGCAGCGCTGTTGCAGGAGTATAAGGACCGGTCCGCAACGGACTTGGGCGATTCCACCTTGACGGATGCAGCTCTGGCCTTCGAAATCAGCAGACTCGCGCGTGAGGGCGATCCCGCCGCGCTGCAGGCCTACGCGGCCTTGGCAGGCTATCTGGCAGAAGGCGTGGCGAACATCTTCAACCTGCTCGACCCCCAGGCTGTTCTTATTTCCGGAGGCCTCGTTGAAGGGCACCCGGGCTTCGTTGCCGATGTGGAGAAGCGTGTCACAGCGTTATTGCACTTCGGAACCAAGCGTAAGCCGCGCGTTCAACTTGCCGCAGGCGGTTATTACGCTGGCGTCCAGGGAGCAGGCGCCCTGGCGTTGAGCAAACTGCAATAGTGACTTACAAGTGCCCGCGGTTAAAGGTGCTCTAAGGAACATCAGAACAAGCCTCTGTTGCCGGGAAACATTCCCTCAGAGGCTTAATACTACAGTTGCAGATAGCCGTTCCGGAGGGAGCAGGGGGATTTATCCCCCTGAAAAGCCAGCTCCCATTTCGAGGCCTTCAGGCCCGGATCGATGCGATCCAGATAAGTACAACTGTAATATTAAGCCCGCGTTCGTCTTGCGGCACGGCTAAAGTCGTGCCGCAGACTGGTAAAAAACCATCCTTTGCATTTACGGGCAGACTGGTAAAAAATTATCCTTTGCATTTACGGAGGGAGCGTGAGGCTTTAGCCTCACGAATAAAACCCGTCGAGTGAGTGGGGCTTTAGCCCCGGGCTCGTTATCTGGAAAAGCGAGATGGACTTTGTCAGCAATCTGCGGCACGGCCAAAGTCGTGCCCAATCAGAACATCGACTTATACATAGGCCCCCTAAAACCCACGCGCCCTTTTCTTACCATTGCAGTAATGGAGACATCGAGCCGTCCCACCCAAGCCGCAAATGCAAATACCGCGACGAGGGTGGTCCCTCGGGACTTCATAGGACGCGCGAGGTTCTCGCTCAGAGCCTTCTATTCTATGGCGGCAAGCGGTCTGGGTTCTTTCTCCCAGCCGCTTGCCGTTTTGCCATTATCGCTAATCAGCGTCAATCACACAACGAAAACCCACCGTTCCCGCACGGTCTTTCGACGGCGCCATCAGCAGATATTTCCCATGCTGTGTATTCTTGAACGCCTGCGGGAAGTACCACATGGCTCCCTGCGGCTGATAGTGGCTTCCCCCACGGAGGACGACACTGCGCGTGTGTTCATCCTGAAACTCATCGGTCCACTGCCATACGTTGCCCACCAGGTCCAGCACGCCAAAAGGACTCGCGCCCTTGGGGTGAGCATTGACATCGTCGGGAGGATTCAGCTTCCTGCCCTTGCCGGGAACGGGAACCCGCTCATTGGCGTCCGGGACCGGAACCGCCGCTGTGTCCCATATGTTGCCCCACGGATAGGTGCGGCCGTCATTGCCTTGTGCGGCATACTGCCACTCCCACTCATGCGGAAGCCGCTTCCCTGCCCAGGCCGCGTAGGCTCGCGCATCTTCTCCGGAAACCCAGGTGACCGGCTTGTTATCCCATCCTGCTGGATACCGCCCGTCCTTCCAGTCCTTGAGGAAGTTATAGTCGTCCTTCGGATGATAGTGAGTCGCATCGCGAAAGACCTTGAACTCGGCATTTGTCACCGGGTACTTGTCGATCCAGAAGCTATCAACATGAACCACGTGAACATGATGACGGCGCGGCGCGTCTTCCCACGGATACTGCACGTCAAGTCCCGCCGTATTGTTGCCCTCGATCTCAACGCCGTTGACGCGGAACAGGTAATCGGCTGCCGGAATCCTGATCATGTTGTTCGGTTCCGACTGCGGACGGGGCGTCCTGGTCACAGGCAGCATCTGTTGCGGCAGCGGCTTCCATTGGTCGCTGAACGAACTGAGCGGCGTCGCGCCCCAGGCCTGGCTTGTCTTCATCAGCGACTGAATCGCGGCATTGTTCAACCGGGCCGAGACAAAGACGGCGCCAAACCCGTGTCCCTCGATATCGAAGCTCAGGTTGACGTTGTCTCCCTGCCGATCGGGCGTCAGCTCAGTACCATGCCACAAATCGAAGTAGTGCAACCCCGGCTTGTAGGGCATCTGAAGTTGTGGTCCGGTGAGATTGTATTCGTTGCGATTGACGATCGTGAGGACCGTCTCTCCGTCTATCGGCCAGGCTGTTGCAAAGACGCCAAACTGCATCGTCGGAGTCAATGGCTCCCAATCCTGGCTCACCAGGAACGGCGCCACGGCACGATCGACAGTCGCCACCCTGCGAATGGCCTCCCCGTCGCGCGGTGTGATTCCGTTCCACACGCTCCACACGTTCTCCCATGTCTCCAAGCCAACACCGTTGAAGAACGCAAACTGCAGATCGTCGGTCTTGGTCCGTCCCCAGCGGTCGGAGATATTGATCATGTGACGCGGTTCAAGCAGCTTGCCTTCACTGAGCAGCGGCGTAAAAGGAAATCGCCAGTATCCCCAATTCATGTTGTTGTACGCAAGCATCTCGCCTGAAGTGGGGTATCCCTCGGGCTCAAACACCAGAGGATGGCGGGTCTTGTCAGATGCGTCGCGAAAGGCCCTGGGCATTCCGTCCATGGTGTCCCCGTTGACGCCATCGGCATTCACTTCCGCCATGATCTTGGCAAGCGCCTCCCAATCAAGGCTTCCCTCATCGCGCGTTCCCTGGTCCCACATATTCAATGGAAACAGCACATGCACGCCGCGCTTGTGGAAGTCCTCAACCATCGCCCGCAACGCAGGAATACCTCCAGGCATCGCCCGAAGCAAGTCGTACTGGTTGCGATCATCGATGCCGGTATTCGGATAGACATGCCAGATCAACACGCTGTCGATGCCACCATATCGTTTAACCAGATCATCCAGGTAACGATTCACCGTGTACCTGCCGGTCTCGCGATCGTAGAAGTAGCGGTCTTCAATCATCATCTGCGGCTGCATGAAACTGGACTGCGCCCACATGAGCCCGGGACGGCGATATTCGGCATCGTCATAACCGGAACGCAGCCGTTTCTCATCGCGCCAATGGAACACATCCTTCCGCCATTCCTTGAGTTGCTCCGGTGTGCAGGCCGTATACACCAGCGGGACCCACACCTCATCCTCACAGGCCGGAAGTGGAAACTGGGAATCGACGGGCGGAAATCTTGTATCCTGCGCGAGCAGCGCGGGAGCCGAACAAGTGAATGCCGCAATCGCCAGAGCCCACATCATGAACATGGTGCAAAAGGAACGTTGCCGCCCATAGCCCGGGCGCATCCCGATGTTAGACCCCGGCGAAGATTGCTTTCCCGGGTACTTGAACGAACTCTGGTGCATCTGAGACCTCATCATCGATTCAGTTCACTTCCTGCCAGCACGCTCGACGCGCCTTTTGAAGGACAAGTCGCAGGTGCGCATCCTTCATCTCTGGTTATAGCTTTGCCGTTTCATCCAGCAGAGCATAGCGTCCGCTCCGCTACGCAACGTTCGGCGACTGCGCTTGGGTTCCATTTGCAGTGGCGGCCTCCGAAGGAGCACCCGCCACTGCGGCTAGGACTACTCAGGATGATCCAGGTGCCTATGCCTGTTCCCGCAATTCCCATGGGCTGCTGACCCATGCTTCCATCTCTTCGATAGCTTCGCCTATCTCCGCGGCTTCGCAGAGAATCAGCATGCTTAGTGCGCGCGAAGGTGGAATGGCAATTCTGAGGCTTCCATCGACGCTTGCAGGACTCAGTCTTTCCGCTTGCTTCCAGCGGGAAGCGACGACTTCACCTCCAAGCAACACCGGATTCCTCCAACGCGATGCGTTGGGAATGCGGATCGTGCCTTCGCCCATGGGGAGGATCAGCATGCGCCGCCCATGTTGAAGAGGTTGTTGTCCGAAGGAAATGGCCATGACGTGAAGGTCTGTCCCAAGCAGCAACTGGCCACCCTCAAACACATCGCCCGAACTCTCAACGGCCTGGACCCCTTTGCCCGGCGCTGCCACAATCGCACCCGACATGCGCGGCTGCAAAGCCAACTTCACCTGGCTTCCTGCGACCACCACAGCGATGTTGTCAATTCTTGCTTCGGCTTCATGGTTGACCAGAACTGCAATCTGGCGCTCGTCCTGCGAGGGCACACGAAAGAAGTGAACCGAACTATCCTTCGGTTGCAACTGCTCACCATGCAGGCCCAGCGCATCCACGAGCGCACCATAGAACGCGTGGGCATAAGAATGATAGCGCGGGTCCCCGTGCAGCTCGATTGGATCCGCACTGAAGATGACACGTCCGCGTCCACGGTCAAACTCGGTCACAATCGGCGTTCCATCTTCGCCCTGGAGCAACATCCTGGCGCCAGCCAGACGAGTTACAATTCCGGGCGCTGCAGCATACTGGGGCCATACGCCGACACTGGGAGCAGTCTCCATTCCTCCCTTGCCGTACGCAATGTTCGGGAAACGCTCTGAGACAAACTCCACGCCGCATAGCTTCAGGAGACGCTCGGTGCGCGTCCGTCCGCGCAGCGGGTCATAGCTGATATCGCCGGAGATGTACAGTTGTCCGCCACGCTCAACGAATTTCTCCAGCCACTCCACAATGCGATCGCTGGGGCAGTAAGGAAGCGGATAGAAGATGGTCTTGACATTCTCTGGCAACGACTCCAGATACTCATCGGCCAGAGTTGCGAAGGCGAGACGCTGATCAAGCAAAAGGCGAATGCCATTGAGTTGACCCTCGACAACACGTGCCCCTTGGCCTCCCATCCGGTTTTCACCGGCCAGAAGGACCACAACTTCGCTGCTTTCAAAACGCGGCCGCAGAATCCGAAAGAAGAGGCCGCTGTTGCGATAGAATGCGCGCACGTCGCGTGGAACAAGGTCGTTCGGATAGTTGATTCCCCATTCGAACGGGAGATCGGCGGGATATTTCCAGCACCAGTTTTGAATCTTGCATGCGCCGAGCGCAAATCCATAGTGAGCGATGGCCAGAAAGTAAGCCTGCTCGTAAGCCTCGGTGCGAGCCTCAATATACTCTCCGGTGTCGCGCCATGCCGGGTGAGTCTTGACGCCAAATTCGCCGATGCCAATCCCCTTGCCGCGCAAACTCTGGTCCAGGAACTTGCACGTCTGCGGAAAGCGGTAGTAATCCTCTTCCTTGGTGTTGAAGTATCCGAAGTTAGCCAACTCCGGTTTGTCGAGCGTCATCAGAAGATCGATCCCTGAAGTGGGAGTCTGGTAGAACTCCGCGGTTACGGGATGTTTTTGATCGACTTCGCGAATGGAGTCATGCATGGCGTTCAGCCAGCGGCGCACCACCTGGGTTCTGAAGCGGAAGTCGTCCAGTGTACGAACATCCCGCCAATCTTCGCTGCCGCGGCGAATGGTCAACTTACCTATCGGAGCTTCCGGAGGAGTTAGTTTCCAGGCAGCGCGCAACGCCTCGTCGGATCCGTACTTGTCACGAAGATATTTGTTGTAGAGCTTTTGCAGATTAGGAAGATTGGGATCGTGGAGCTCGAGATCTCCATTCAGGTAATACATGATTCCCGGCGCATCCTTGTAGCGTGCGGCAAACTCCCGTACATACGCCCGCTGATCGTCAAGATCATTGTCGCTGACCGCTGTGTTGCTGAAGATCAACATGCCGGGGAAGAAGATGCCGCCGGCACGCTGCACGTTGAGCAACATGGCATCGATCCAGCGCCACCATGCCGCTGTCGGCTTCTGCTGCGGCCCGCGCAGGCCCATCAGGTTTTCATATACATCGATGCACGAGTCGCGGCAACCCTGCGCGTCTTCACTCCAGGTGAGCGGATTCTCGTCCTGATCGATGAAGGTGTGTAGATAGTCGTCGGTTCCCTGCAGAAACAAACTCTTGCCCTTGACCTGGAAGTAGTTATCTTTGAACTTGAAGGCAATGCCTTTTTGCAGCGTATCCTGCTTCCAAACATTGAAGCCGGACGTAATCTTGTCAATGTCTTTGCCGTTTTCAGAAAGCCGGGCTGTCATACGATATTGATCGCTGGCAAAGGAAGCCGGATGCCATTCCGTCTCCATCTCGAGCGTCTGCCCCGGAGCCAGCTGAATGTCGCGAGAAAACTCAAAGACTCCTTCGTTCCGCGCTGCCGTCTCAACCGTCCAATGGATTTTCAGCGACACCGCCTGAAGGCCATAGTTGCTCGCAAGAACGCGCAGTTGCACCGCCTCGCCGTCCCGATAGCATGCGAAGTTCGACCCACACTCGTGCAGGAAACACTTGCGCGCCATGGAGCGGCAAACGCCGCGAAGAGTCGCCTCACCGAGAGCAGAGCCGGCTGCAAATATGTCCTTGTTCTCAATCCCGAAAAAGGCCCATGTACCACGCGCATAGTATCCCTGCGTATGGTTTATGAGCGCCCCGGCAGCACCACGCCGGTTCCCTAACTGGTCGACGCACTGCAGCAGCGGAATCCAGCGTCCGTTGTTCATGCCTACCACCGCGGTAGCGGCATAGCCCTCAAATTGCCCGGACAGTTCAGCTTGCTCGCCCAGAATGAGTTGGCCCTCATACGGCTTGATCGCTACCGCCCGCTTGAGTCGAAAGTCGGAGTCGAACATGCCGATCTGACGCCGATTGATCTCTAGCGAGTCTTCGGGGAAGCCATATTCCGTATTGATGCGCACTTGCGGCGAACGAGGTTCCAAACGGAATCCCGCGCCCAATACCGTGCCGGTTGCGCTTTTCAACCCTATGCGCACGCGCAGTGTACGGGCAGTTGGCACCAGATAGAAAAGCCTCTCAACCGTGTGCCAATCGCTCGACCCGCACAACTCTTCGAAAGAAGTTTTCGCGGCATAAGCCGGTTCGCCCGTGCTATCCAACTGCTCTACACCAACGTAAGCAACACCATTTGGAGCTGGCACAACATCTTCTACACGAAACTTGCATTGGAAGAAGAACTGTTTTCCGTCGCCGCTTGCCGGCAGGTCAAAGGTCCAGCCAGCATCCTGCCCTCTGAGGTTTTTTGCAATCTGTATTCTGGCGACGCTCTCCGGCCCGAGACCTGGTGGCACCACAGCGGTAGCGGCCGTTGCATAGGCGGCGTCAGAAGCCTTCCAGGCACTTCCAGCGGAGCTAACTGCCCCCAGCAAGTTAGGCGCTGACTCATGCTTTAGCACATCATCGTAGAATGCCCAACTGTTCCCATGCTTTATCACCGGGGAACGAAAGGCATACCCGCCCGTCGTCAGCAAATCGCCGCCATTGGCCAGGAACGTCTCCACTGCATCCCGCGCCGCCAGCGGAAAGCTCTCGCCGTAAGGAAGCACCAGCAAGTCGAAGTTAGTCCGGTTGAACTGCGATGGATCCGCCAGTGTTTCGGCATTCACAAATCGAACGCTGTGAGTCTCACTGAGAGTTTTCGCGAGCACGTCGGGATTTGAGGCCGTACCGCGTACCGGAAGAGTGTCTCGCAAAATGGCGACTACCGGCCGCGTCCGAAGGGCCGCCTTCTGCATGTCCTGGTGCGCCCACTGTGCGCCCTGCCAAACATCGAGGACGTCGTCAAACTCTGCAGGCTGCTCGCCTTCTACAAAAGTGAGATCGGTGAACCATGCTTGTCCGGAAGCCCGATACACTCCCACCACCACCTCAAACCATGTGGCGTCCTCCATGCAGCGAAACGACTGCGAGAAGCGCGTCCAGTCGGAGGTTCCGGTAATATTTCCATACCGCCTCTCTGGAAGTTGCTTCCCGTCAACGGTAAACTCCACCGGGCGGCCTTGAAACTCAAACTGCGAAGCAGTCCAATAAGCGCCAGCGTCCTCTTCCTGCTGCACGACATTCTGCGTTTTGAGCCATCCGCTGATGGTGTAGGTCTTGCCTGCCTCCGGGCCGAGCACGAGGAATCGCGCATAGTCTCCCGATTGAGAACTGACGAGAACAGACCGGCGCCCTGCATGCCTGGACTCATTCACGATCTTCGCGCCTTCGGTAAACTGCCACCCCCACGCCGAACCCTGAAATCCACCATCGTTCAATAGCGTGATCTTTTTGCCTGCCCGAGCTAGCGATTGATGAACGGACTCCGGCGCAATAGATCCCCAGGCTCTGCGGCCCATAAGCGCGAGGCCGGTAGCTCCCGCGGCCTGAAGAAACGCGCGGCGTGTTTTCTGTCCAATGGCGGAATCGACTTCTGACGCGATCGACATTTTCCCAACTCCTTGTGTGCTAACTCCCAAAGATTTCTAAGACTTACTTAAGCCCGACCCGAATGAGTCCGGCAAACCCCTGCTGCAAACTACTTTGCCCGTGTTCCCGACATGTACTGCGCAACCACCCACTCCGCGAATTCCCCTCTTGTGACTTCCCCGTGCTTCCCTTCCGTACCGGGCGCAATTTGCGCCAATGTCTTCCACTCCACGTGACTGGTCAACGGATCTTTCGATAAACTCAGATCCGCAGCCAGTGCTCCACGGGCACGAAGTTGATCGATTGCAAATGCAACTTCGCGCTGTTCAACCAGACCATCCGGATGAAAGCTGAGCGAGTCCTCACGCAGCTCGACGAGTCCGAGAACCGAGGCTAGCTGCACGTCTTGGAAATAGGGCGAATCGATAGCCAGATCATCAAACCACACCAGCGGCTGTCCTGACAGAATCAGTTCCCTTTGCAGGTCCCGCAACTCCGATGGGTCCGACTCCATCTTCTTGACGGAGATATGCTTCTTGACTGCCAGGGCTGCTGCTGTGCCTGCCGCGTCCCCGATGGCCCATTCAGTTGGGTGAACTCGATAGGCGCCGTTCGTGATATGGGTTGTTCCAATCCCCTTCGAGGCCCCGAGCAGGTTGTCGATGTTGTTCGACTCCAGACTGCCCAGGGGAATCTGGTAGGGCTTAGCGACCGGCAGGGCTTTCGCAGGACCGCACGCGTGGATGTCAATCGGATAGTCGCCTATACCCACAGTGTCATCGAAACGGATTGCCCTTGCACCCTTGGTCACAACATCCTGCTCGTGAACTGTGCGAAGCGCCTTCAGCCTGCGACCCTCGCGCACGTAGGGATACTGAGACAGGCCATCGGCGCTGTTCGTTGCCGATCCGGCAATGCGCAGGTCAGGATACCCTTTTCCCTGCTTGTCATCGCGAGGCGCCTCATGCTGCAGCCACCACGCAAAGGCCTGCGAGACCTGCTTTCCATGCTGCAGCGCTTCCGCCTGCCTGTCTGGATCGAGCGACAACAATTTGCTATCGCAAACATCGTTGCTATCCCAATTGATCATGCTTAGGTCCGACGGAAAGGCGCCGGGCTTGAACTCGTCCTTTGCAATAAGGCGCCGATAGGTCCAGAACGATCCAGGAGTATTTGGAAGCTGCCCATACATGGCATATTGCAAGGTATTTTCATCGGCGTCCGTGGAAGCGAATGAGAACTTGGATAGGTAGTTGTCGTAACCAATAGGCTTTTCGGCTGTCTTGAGCGGCTTTCCCCGTTCAAGAACAAAGGTATAAGTGAAGCTCTGGCCCGCTTCGGGATCTGCCAACGCGGGAGCGTCCGGCTCACCGGTCTCGCCCTGAGATTCCGCCCCAGTCACGTACTCCGCGCCGGCCATGGGCAGAAACTCACCCAACTCTGTTGCATCGATAAACACCGATCCAGTCAGCCGTAGCACGCGGTGCGTGTCGAATCCATATACGATCACACTCTTCAGGCTTCGTCCCGCTCGCTCTGCTTTTACAGGCGCATATCGAAGAAGAAGCGTAATCCTGCCGCTCTTGATGTATGGATCGAGCATCGCGCGGAGGGCCGCATGATCCACGCTCGCTTCCGAGCATTCATAACTTACCCAACATGCTCCGGGATTGAAAGTAGCATCCGCTTTCACTCCGTCGCGCAGCAGCGGAGCATAGTGGGCCCGGATTGCCCGTCTCAGAAATTGAAACGATCGCGAGGATCCTGTTGTCTCGGTCCATTGACTGTCGTCAAAAGCGGAGACTCCCTGCGCGGTCATCTGCCCGCCTACCCAGTAAGTCGGCTCCGTGATGCAGACATGCGAGCCTTGCGCGGCGGCCGCAAGCGCCGCAGCACTTCCGCCCAAACCAGCGCCAAGAATCACTACGTCGCATTTTTCTTGATCAATTCGGGAGGGCACAACTACCGAAATTACTGCGCTCGACGGGCTGCCTTCCGCTCGCACAGCGACGGGATCCAGAAGCTTGATTCTCTCACTCGTTGCCGACCATATAGGCTGTGCGCATGGTATGCCACAGCATAGGAACAAAAGGATCAATCGACGTCCCATGATCATTTCACGCACCGGATATTATTCAGCAAAGCTGATGCATCGCAGATGATTTGAAGCAGATGCGCTGCCGAAACGGTCAAGCCGATTCGGCAGCGCATGATGGTTGAGAGTTAGAAGATGTACTTCAGCGCGAATTGAATCTGGCGCTGCGGCGAACGAGTGCCGGTAATCTGGCCAAATGTGCCCCACGCAGTGACGCTGCTCGGGTTGCCCATGCTGGTCATATTGAGTGCGTTGAAGAAGTCCGCGCGGAATTCCATTTTTTCGCTGGCGGGCAGACTGAATGCCTTGAAGAGAGAGAAGTCGACCTGGCGATATCCGGGAGCACGCTCTGTATCGGGAGCCGCGGTTCCGTAGGCAGTCGGCAATTCTCTTCCGTATGCGCAGACGCCATTATCGGCTCCAGAGCAGGGCGTTGCCGAGGGATCGTCGCCGAACCACAACTTCTCGGTGCGGTTCCTGATCTTCAGCTTGCGATATGCATTTGCATGCTGTGCCCAGAGAATTGCGTTGGCGTTGATTGGGCCCCAGCCATCGCTAACGTTGACCGGGAGGCCGGTGAAGAATGTTCCGGATGTACCGATCTTCCAGCCACCGGCAACTTCATCCATAATCATGTTCGAGTTTGCGCCGTAGGTCTTGCCGTGACCGTAGGGGAGCTCATAAACGCCTGTTCCATTGATTGAGTGACGGATATCGGTGTAGGACGGGCCGTAGTCCGCATGGGGGTTGTAGGGATTCTGCTGATAGTTGGCCGGACCGCTCACGCCCAGAGAGCCATAGAATCCGGCATAGTCGGTCATGGCTTTTCCATACGTGTAGTTGACCGTGTATTCCAACCCGCGCGAAGCGCGATGGCGGAAGGTGGCCTGCAGGGCGTTGTAATTCATCATCGACTCGGATGTGGTTGTCTTGACGCCGCCGTTAGGCCCCAGTTTCTGGCCATCGGCGCCGACAAGATTCTGATAAGGCGCGGTGGTAGGGTCGCCAATAACTTTCCACTGATTGGAGTAGACCGGGACGATCAGGTGCTGGCCGGTCTGGCCCACATAGCCCACAGATACTGATGTGTCGTTGCTCAGTTCATATTCAGCAGCCAGGTTGAACTGCTGGGTCAGAGCTGGTTTTATGTGCTTGTCCCACGCAAAAAACATGGTCGAAGCCGTAGAGGGAATCCCGGCAGTCGATCCAAATCCGTTTTCCACCTGAATCGGCGCGCCGCCCGATCCAACCGTGGGGCTGGCGGCAGTCGCATTATACGAGTAGGCAAAGGGATAATTCTGCGTCAGACGAAGATTGGTTCCCGTGCCTTCCAGATAGTTGGCGATGCCATAGCCGCCACGAACCACAAGACGTGCATTGGCCTGGTAGGCAAAGCCAACACGCGGCTCGAAGTTGGTGCGCGTCGGGTCATACAAAGCGCGGCTGTTGCCGTCCTTGCCCGCGAGCACCCGCGTCATGGTGGTTGGGTCGATGTTCATTTCCTTGTCGTTGACTTCATAAATCGGCTGATAGAACTCCCAGCGCACACCGAGGTTGAGGGTCATCTTGGCAGAGAGTTTCCAGTCGTCCTGGATATACAGTCCATCTCTCCACTGGCGCTGTCCCGCGAAGCCATGAACTGTGCCAACTTGCGCTTCGGAGGAGCGATCCAGTTCGAAATCGGCAAACGAGGTGCCCGAACTTCCGGCCTGACCGGAAAAGACGCCCGTATAAGAGAATTCGCCGAGCGCACCGCTATCGCCAGGGTATTTGAAATTCTGCTGGTAGCGGATAAACTGCGCGCCAGCCTGGATCATGTGGTGGCCCCTCTGCCAATTGATGTTGTCGGCATAGGTGTAATTGGTTTCGTGGAATTCATTCAGCATGCCAAGTGAGCCCACTCCGTCAACGAGATCGGAAAAACTCAATTCACTGAATCCAGGCTGTGTCTGGCCGCCAGTAATGCCCAGCATCTTGTTGCCGTTCAGGCCAAAAGCGCCCGTCGGGTCCGTGGTATTGCCTTCGTTGTAGACGGAGCGGCTGAAGCCGGCGCGCAGTTCGTTGACCAGGGTGGGTGAAAGGACATGCGCCCAGCTGATGACACCACCCTTGAAGGGATAGTCGTCCGAACCCGGGAAATCGATGGCCAGCAAAGCCTTGCCCGTGCCGTCGTAGCCTTCGCCTGCGGTAAAGCGACCATAAACCGTGTCGCCTTCCTTAACCTTCCAGTCAACGCGGACATCGCCCTGATCGTTGCGATTGAATTGCCTGAAAGTGCCCTGATAGTTGGACGTTGCCACCGTGCCCGCAAGCGGAGCAACATTGGGCTCTGGATAATATGCCTGAGCGCCCGTGCGATGGGTCAAGAGGTAGTTGGCGGCGGGATTGGCTATCGTCGTCGGAAGCTGGTTGTTCAGATAAGGGGCGAAGTTGTTCTGGCTGTCGTACAACTGGATGCCCCGCACAGCGAGAACATCCGAGAAGTCTCCGGTCTCCCAAGCCGTGGGCGCAACACTTGCAGTGCCCGTTCCACCGGTGTGATAGCGCATGCCTTCGTAGTCAACGAAGAAGAACAGCTTGTCCTTCTTGATGGGGCCGCCGAAGGTGCCGTTGAAGAGGGCTTGCGTGTATTGATTCTTCGGGATGACTACTGATCCGCTTTTGTTGGCCCAGGTGTTGGCGTCAAGATTATAGTTCTCCACATAGCCGTTAGCGCTGCCGTGGTAGTGGTTGGTGCCGCCCTTGGTTGAGGCCAGCACATGGCCGCCGTTGGCATTGCCGAACTCTGCGCCGGCATTGGCCGTGACAACCTTGAGTTGGTCCATTGCATCCGGATTCGGATTGTATGCGGCAGTGTTGTTCAGCGTCTCATTGATTTCCACACCGTCAAGGATGAAGTTGTTGCTCATCTGGCGATTGCCGTTGAATGAGGGAACGCTATCGTCGGAGGTATAACGCTCGCTGGTGCGGCCCGAAGGAAGGCTGCCGTTGCTTACCGCGGGTTCCGTGTTCACCGAGCCCGGCAGAAACGCCGTCAAGCTCATGAAATTCTGACCGTTGAGCGGAATGTTCGCGATGGTGTTGGAGGTGATGGTCGATGCGATGGTGGCATTTTCCGCGTTGAGAATGGGCGCCAGCGAATCCGTGACGAACACGACTTCGGAAGCCTGGCCAACCTTCAGCTTGGCGTCGATCTTGGCAACCTGGTCGATCTCCAGCGCGAACGGCCCGATGACCTGGGCACCAAACCCCGGCGAAGAGAAGGTGATCTTGTACGATCCAATCCTCAAATACTGAATAAAATAAGTGCCGGTGCCGTTACTGGTGGTGCTGTTCGTCACCCCGGTGGCGACATTCACAGCTTCCACCTTCGCTCCCGGTATGATCGCCCCAGTTGTGTCCGTTACGGTTCCTGTGACTGACCCCGTAACCGTTTGCGCATATGCCATTGACCCAAGACATAGCCATATGCAAAAGAACAATCCGGCTAATCTTTCCGCGATTCGAATCAACTTTCCTCCTAGAGAGTGCTGCAAAGTGCATTTTTGAATCTGGGCGAATTGTATAGTCAGGTATACGTACAGTCAATATGAAAATATTTTTGACTTCAGACAAATCCCCGGCTCGGCAACGCAAAGCTGGTGATGTTCCCCTCGAATGCCTCTCGGGATAGGCACTTCAATCGATTGATCCTATGTGAGTTATGTCGAGGCGCCCCCGGATGGTCCGCCGTCGGCATCAGTTATAGATAAGGGGTTGCCTGCCGGTCTGGCAGCTTTCCGCCCGGGTCGCTGTATCGGCGCATGTAGCCAGGGGCCCCTTTTAGCCCTGTTACATAATCCAAGGATCGCGATCATCGCCTGCGTCGCAGCCTGCGCGACCTGATCGCCTATGCTCCGAACCCCTTCAAAGCCACATCGGCGTCATCGCTTGTCAAGCCGAGCACCCGCATCTGGCCGGCGATCCTTACCCGGGCTCAGCTCTGCGCACGATATCTCCAATTCGCGAACTGCCGCGCAGGTATAGTCGTGAAGACGCCCCCGCTCGAAGCATCTTAATTCACTTGCAGAAATGCAATTCTCGACGCTATCCTCGAAAAAGCCCTTCCAAGGGCGCCGCATATAACGTGCCGTTCCCGAGTCTTGTTAGCCCACTTTGATATACCTACGGCCGAGAGAGACTAGCCCTGATCTCCGATAACTTAGGCCACGATCGCTAGCCCGAATGCGATCTTCGTTTCAGAGTTTGGAGAAATCAATCCATATGCCAACAGCTTTGCGTATGCTTCTCAAGCTGGCGCCGTGCCATATCCCTCACTGGTGCGCGACTTCGCGGTCGGGCGAATGCTGCAAATCTCGTTCTGACTCTCGTCTTTACTGGTCCTCCAGTACACGCCCTGTTTTCGCATTCTGCTTTGCGCTTTGCCTCGCTCTCTTCGGGTGCATCGCCAATGCCGCGGAGCGATCTTCGCTGCCCGCGATCATCGGCACCTTTTCGGCGCAGTCGGATGTGCCGGTTTCCACGCTCAGCATCAGCGTCTCGAGCGTGGCCTTTGGAAGCGTGTCGGAGAACGCGCCTGTGACGCAGACGGTCACTCTCAGTTCCACCGGCACTGCGCCTGTAACCGTAAGCGCGGCGTCGGTCACCGGCGCGGACTTCAGTTTGACGCAAGGGACCATCCCCGTAACCTTGAGCCCCGGACAAACGGCTACGATCACGGTGCAATACGATCCCACTGTGCTGGGTGCCGAAACCGGTCAATTGAGCATATCCAGCACATCATCCACTAACGGCACCGCAACGATTCCGCTCAGCGGTGCAGGGATCCCAGTGCTGACGGACTTCACTTGCGCCAGCGCGTCCATAAGCGGAACGGCCAATGACTTGTGCACGCTGACTTTGAGCGGGCCAGCGCCTGCGCATGGCTTGAGGGTGGTCGTATCAAGCAATAATTCGGCGGTGACAACGACGACTGCGGCGCTGGTCCACGCAAACACGACCAGCGCGCAGTTCACTGCGGTTGCGACACCGGTTGCATCTGCCCAGACCGCGCTCCTGAGTGCGAGCACCGGGCCGGTGACCAAAACCTTTGCGCTGCAGTTGACCGTGCCGGTTCCCATCCTGAGCATCAGCGTGACGAATGTGGCCTTTGGAAGCGTGTCGGATAACGCGCCTGCGACTCAGACTGTCACTCTCAGTTCCACTGGCACAGGGCCTGTAACCGTTAACGGGGCGGCTGTTACCGGCGCAGACTTTAGTTTGTCGCAAGGGACATTCCCGGTAACGCTGAGCCCCGGACAATCGACTACGATCACCGTGCAATACGACCCCACCGTGTTAGGTACCGAGACCGGTCAACTGAGCATCTCAAGCACATCTTCCAACAACGGTACCGCGACCATTCCGCTCAGCGGCACAGGACTTCCCGTACTGACGGGATTCACTTGCGCCAGCTCTTCGATGGGCGGAGCGGGGACCGACCTGTGCACGCTGACTTTGAACGGGCCAGCGCCCGAAGGCGGTCTGAGGGTGGCCATATCAAGCGATAATGCCGCCGTAGCCACCACCACCGCGGCGCTTGTGCATACAAATACATCCAGCGCACAGTTCACGTTGAGCGTCTCTGCAGTGTCAACTGCGCAGACCGCGACCCTTACTGCAAGTACCGGCTCCACGGCCAATGGTTTCACGCTGCAGTTGAATGCGGCGCAACCAACCCTGGGCGTCAGCGCTGCCAGCGTCGCCTTCGGAGACGTTCCGGTCAATGTAGTGACGACGCGAACACTTACACTTGCATCGACGGGGACGGGCACGGTAACGGTCAGCGGAGCGACAGTTACGGGAAGCGGCTTCGCCTTGGTTCCCCTCGCATTCCCGGTTTCGTTGAACCCAGGCCAAACGGCCTCGATCAGTGTGCAGCTCGCTCCCACTGCGGCAGGAGCAGTAACCGGCCAGTTGGCCATCGCCAGCAACTCTACCACCGGCAGTTCAGCGATAATTCCCCTCAGCGGCAAAGGATCGACGACCGGAGCCTTCTCCTACTCTGGAAGCACGTTGGTCACGACGCTTGTACCGCCGAATCCCTCATCGGCTATTTCGGGGGACTTCTTTGGCATGACGATCCGTCACACGGCAACGCCGTTACCGGCGTTTCCGATTTCCACCCTTCGGTTCTGGGACGTCGTGGCTTGGGCGGACATGGAAGCCTCAAGCGGACAGTTCGACTGGTCACGCTTGGACACCACAATTCCCACCGCCCAAGCCAATGGCGTCACCGATTTCATCTTCACCTTCGGAAAAGTGCCGTCATGGGCGTCGACCAACCCCACGGACTCGTGTGCGGGTGGAGAGCTTGCTGGATCATGTGCGGCTCCGATCATGGCCGCATTTGATACCTTTGCGACGCAACTCGTTCGGCGTTACTGTGGAGAGATCAAAATCTACGAGACGTGGAATGAACCAAACAACGCTGCTTACTGGGATGGGACCAACGCTCAACTGCTGGCGGTCGCGCAGGACCTGTACTCCATAGCGAAGAACCCAGCCAACTGCGGTTGCACCAATGGAGTCTGTGCTCCCAACGGCGGCGCCAATCCGAACCAGGTCATCACACCGTCCATCAGCCGCGTTACCACTGCCAACCTGAGTTGGCTGGACTCGTACCTGTCTGGCGCAGGCGCACAGTACCCTTACGCAGATGCCGCCTCATTTCACGGCTACGGCGACACCAGCCCTGAACAGATAGCTACTGACGTTCAGTCGCTCGATGTGACCCTCGGTAACCACGGTCTGTCGGGTCTTCCTCTGTGGAATACGGAAGCCAGCTGGGGTTCCATGACTACAGTCGATCAGGACCAGGCTGCGTGGCTCATGCGTTATCACATGGTCCAGGCAGCGGCCGGCGTATCGCACTTTACCTGGTACGCATTCGATAGCTGCGGTTGGGGAACACTGTGGGAAGCGCCGTGGTGCACCAATCCTCAGGTGCCTACGGGACAACTGACCGACCCGGGGCAAGCATACAGCGTCATTGAGAGTTGGCTTGTCGGAGCGAACCTGACTGGTTGCCAGCAATATGTAAACGGTCTCTGGGCATGTGAATTGCAACGCGCGAATGGCTATGATGGCTGGATGATCTGGAGCAGCACGGGAACAGATATCTCCGTGCCGGTTCCGGAGACGTTTGGCTTGGCCCTCTATCGAGATTGGCAAAACAATTTGAACGCTCTGCCGAGTGAGATAACGGTAGGAGAGATGCCGGTACTTCTGGAGAACTACGATCTCTGATGAGAGCACGCTGGGGCGATGGGCATGAGCATCGGCCAGGGTCGAGCCTTTACGCGCTTCAGGCAGCCCAAGTGATGTGGCTCGCCACCCTGGCGGCCAGCCGCCGTGAGCAGTTTCTGAACTCGATCGATACCTTGGTTCCATGAAACATATGCCGTGAATGCTTCCTGCGCGTAAACACGCTCCTGTTTCCTGCCACTTCACTTCCCAATTACATCAATCGCGACCGTAATCGTCTTTGGCGGCATGCACGAGCTGTTGTCGCAGGCCTGGTAGCGAAGCTTGGCTTCAACCAGATGATCGCCGGGCGTGGCGACGAGGCGCGTCTGGATGGTGAATTCGCCGGTGTAGACGCTGAGCTTCGTCTTGGGGTCGAGAGGCAGGTGGAAGTCGGTGCCAGCGGGATAAACCGCCCCATCAAGGCGCACGCCCGCGCCATCGGGAATGGAAAAGGTCGTAGGGATCAGCTCCTCTTCGGCGGGCGTATGGGAGTTGATGTGCATGCCGGGCGCGATGCGGAAGTGCAGCATGATCGCCGCCGGCTTCCCCGCGGGCACAGTAACCTGCTCCGGGAAAAGATATTCAACGGCCGCGGCCCTGGAGATGGAGTGGGCAGCGGGCATCTGAGCCGGGGCCATCAGGCCGGCCAATCCAACGATGAGAGCAGCAGAAATACGAATTCCAGACTTCATGGCAGACAATTCTCTTTCCTTCATAAGAGGTGGCCCCTCAGCCAACTCGCCAACCCGCCAACTTGCCAACCCGCTGACTCGCTGACTTGCTGACTCGCTGACCCGCTACTTCCCCAGCGCCTTGCGGATGTTGGCTTCGATCTCGTCTTTCGAGGTGAGGCCGAGTTGCGCAGCGACGACTGTTCCGTTGCGATCCACGAAAAAGGAGGTGGGCAGTTCGTCCAGGCCGCCATAGGGCTGGCTGACGGCATCGCCCTCGATGAGCACCGGGTAGGGCATGTGCATCTGCTGGACGAAGCGCGCAATCTCTTTCTTTTCCGTAGCGAGTTTCTCGGCGTCGCCGCGATCAATGTCGTCCGTCGACACGCCCAGAATCTCAAACCCTTGCGCGGCGTACTGGTTGCGCAGGTCGATCAGCCAGGGGGTCTCGATTTTGCACGGGGCGCACCACGTGGCCCAGAAGTTGATGAGCACCGCCTTGCCCTTGTAGCCGGCCAGCGAAACTTTTTTGCCGCTAAGGTCTTCAAGCGTCAGAGCCGGGGCGGCCTTGCCAAGAAGCGGAGAAACGAATTGGGGAAGGCCACCGGCGGTGGCGGGCACAAGTTCGGCTTGCGAGGCAGAGGCCAGCATTCGCTCGGCAGCCTGCTTGCGGTACTCGAAATTGGCCCAGCCGGCCCACGCAAACGTGGCCAGGAGGAACAGAACGGCGCTGAGAACCAGGGAGTTGCGCTTCACGGGGATTGACCTCTCGGCTTTATTGTAAGTGCCAGCCGGCCCGTTTGGGCAGTCCGCCGCGAAGCGAAAGTGTGAGCCAAAGTCGATTCGGTGCGACCACCCGCACTGAAGAAACGGTGGGGAAACTGTTACCATCAAAGGCCGATGAGCGAGCAAGACAATCTATCCGATTCCGGCAGTTCCTCAGCAGACGGCATGGAGCCAGTTGCACTTGGGCCTGCGGCCTTGGTGCGCACCGAGGCTGCTGCCCTGGAAGCACTGGCGACGCGCCTGGAAGGGCCCATGGCCGCGGAGTTCGAGCGGGCCGTGGGGCTGATTCTGCGCTGCGGCGAAGGCCGCGGACGCGTGGTGGTCACCGGCATGGGCAAGAGCGGAATTATTGCGCAGAAGATCGCCGCCACGCTCAGTTCCACCGGCTCGCCCGCGCTGTTTCTGCATCCGGCCGAAGCGGTGCACGGCGACCTGGGCGTGCTGATGCCGGGAGACGTGGTCGTGGCGCTGTCGGCCTCGGGCGAGACCGAAGAGATTCTGCGCCTGCTGGCCACGTTGAAGCGCAAAGGTGACGCGCTGGTGAGCTTGTGCTGCAACGTGAACTCAACCTTGGCGCAGGCTAGCGATGTGGCTCTCGACTGCTGCGTGCAGCGCGAGGCATGCGGGTTGAACCTGGCGCCCACGGCCTCGACCACCACGATGCTGGCCCTGGGCGACGCGCTGGCCATTGCGGTGAGTCTGCGCAAGGGCTTCCGGGCCGAGGATTTTGCCGAACTGCACCCCGGCGGCAAACTGGGCAAGCAACTGGCCAAGGTCCGCGACCTGATGCACAAGGGCGACGACGTGCCGGTAGTATCTCCTTCGACGCCCATGACCGACGTGATCTATGAAATGTCGTCGAAGAAGCTGGGCGTGACTACGGTTCAGGACAACGGGCGGCTCTGCGGGGTGATCAGCGACGGCGATTTGCGGCGATTGCTGGAGCGCGAGGGCGGCGCGGCCCTCAGCCGTCATGCGGGCGAGGCCATGAACGCCCATCCGCGCACAATTGCCGCGAACGAACTCGCCGCCACGGCCCTGGCCATCCTGGAAGAGCGGAAGATCACATCGCTGGTGGTGGTGGACGCTGAAAGCAAGGTCCAGGGTGTGCTGCATTTGCATGATCTGTGGGGCGTGGAATTGATTTAAAGGCAGGGGTCAGGGGTCAGGGGTCAGAAAAGCCCGCTGGTTGGGTTTCTAACGTCTCATTTCTCAAAATCGGGACTAAGCACGGCCGCCAGCCAGGAGTGCAGAATGCAGAAATCCGCGTTGCCGGTTCTTTTTGGCCTGGTCTTATGCACCGTCTTTGCAGAATGTTTGATTTACTCCAGCCTGTGTTTTGTTTGGGAGGCGGACAATCTCGACGGGTCAAGTTCAATCACTTGGCGGTCAGGAATCGTGCTTCTCCTGTTGGTTGCGACTACGCAGTGGATTTCGCGTTGGATATTCCGACATCGAATCGCATTGCGGGTTTTGCTTGGGCTAGCAATTGGCGTCGCCATCGAAACATGGCTGCTCTGCTCAAGTTATTCGTTTTGCTGGGAAGCTCGGAACAGCGACGGCACGTTCCTGCTCACTTGGCGATCAGATCTAGTGATCTTTTTACTTCTATCAACCACACAAGGGCTTTCATTTCTTGCCTTCAGCGCCGCGAGGTTACCTGGCCGGAAACGCATCAGCACAACATCGTCTCAGCGCCCGAACATTTAGAATAGGTACGATTGAAAAATTGTCTTGCGCCGATGGATGTGTTGGATCGGCGGGAAAGAACGCACCCATCCGTATGCATCGCTGGTCCAAGCTCTTTATTCCCACTCTTCGCGAGGCCCCGGCGGACGCCGAAGTGGCCAGCCACAAGTTTCTGATCCGCGCCGGCTACATTCGCCAGCTCGGGGCGGGCATCTACAACTACTTGCCCCTCGGGCAGCGGGCGCTCAACAAAATCATCGGCATCGTGCGCGAGGAGATGGACCAGATCGGCCAGGAGTTCTTCCTGCCCGCCATCCTGCCCAAGGAGCCGTGGGAAGAGAGCGGGCGCTGGGCGGGCATGGGCGACACCATGTTCCGGCTCAAGGACCGCAAGGGCGCGGAGCTGTGCCTCGGCATGACGCACGAAGAGATCATGACCTCGATCGCGCGCGGCGAACTGCGCAGCTACAAGCAGTTGCCGCAGATCTGGTACCAGATTCAGACCAAGTTTCGCGACGAGGCGCGGCCGAAGTCGGGCCTGCTGCGCGTGCGCCAGTTCACGATGAAGGACAGCTACTCCTTTGACATTGATCAGGCGGGGCTCGACAAGAGCTTCGACCTGCACGATGCGACCTACCGGAGAATCTTTTCGCGCTGCGGGCTGAAGTTTGTGGCCGTCGAGGCGGATTCCGGCGCAATGGGCGGCTCGCAGTCGCAGGAGTTCATGGTCTATACCGACGCCGGCGAGGACCTGATCGCCAGTTGCCCGGTCTGCGGCTACGCGGCCAATACGGAGAAGGCGACTTCGCGGCTGGAGCCCTTGGTCGAGTTGGAGCCGACCGGCGACGGCACGCCGGAGTTGATTTCGACGCCGGGCATGGGCGCGATTGCCGACATTTCGGCCTTCCTCAAGATGGAGCCGTCGTCGGACATCAAGTGCGTGGCGTATTGGGGAATCTTTAGGCGGCAGAACGGATCATGCATTATTCCTGTAATTGCGTTCTTGCGCGGAGATCATGAAGTAAATGAGGCAAAGCTCAGCTCGCTTATTGGGTCAGATGATGGTTTGAGTTTCCTCCCTCCCGAATGGATTCCAAAGGTCTTTGGGGCACCACCTGGATTCCTTGGGCCAGTCGGGTTAACCCCGCTTGAGGTGGGAAATCTTGAATTCATCAAGAAATTCGGGATTCTTCCCAAGGAAGTTACCGAGTTCGATTTTGACTTTGAGATCGAAGAGGACCGGATTGACGGTACAAAGCTGAAAGTCCGAGCCTACTGGGGACATCCGGTAGTCGTTGTCGACAGTGCTCTCGAAGGCCGCAAGAACCTGGTGGCAGGCGCCAACAAGCTGGACTTTCACTACCGCAACGTGACGCCGGGCCGGGATTTCACGTGGACCCTGGCGGCCGACATTCGCACCGTGAATGAGGGCGAGAACTGCCCGAAGGACGGCTGCAATGGCAAGCTGGTGGTGGGCAAGGCGGTCGAGATCGGGCACATCTTCAAGCTGGGCTACAAGTACACCGAGAGCATGGGCGCGCGGGTGCTTGACCCGAACGGCAAGGAAGTGATGCCCATCATGGGCTGCTACGGCATCGGCATCGAACGCATTCTCACCGCTGCCATTGAGCAGTCGAACGACGCGAACGGCTTCTGGCTCCCGGCGTCGATCGCTCCGTTCACAGTGGTGGTGGCAATAACCGACATGCGGGACGAGTTGCTGGTCGGAACGGGCGAGAAGCTGGCGGCCGAGCTCGCATCTGCGGGGCTGGACGTGCTTCTTGATGACCGCAAGGAGCGGGCCGGCGTCAAATTCAAAGACGCGGATTTGGTCGGGATCCCCTATCGCATCAACGTGGGCAAGAAGGCCGCCGAGGGCCAGGTGGAACTGGTGACGCGGGCCACGGCAACCAGCGTGGATGTGGCGTTGAATGGAGTCGTAGCGCTGGTGAAGGAACGCGTCGAAGAAGACGCGCTGCTGACGGCGGTTGGGGCATAGATTTCTGCTTTCCTTCTTGCGACAGAAGAATCAACGCATGGGTCGGAAACGGGCTTTGTTTCAATGGGCCAATTCCCCAGGTCTCACAACCAAGACCTGGGGCACCCTGTCTGGGTGCCCGCAAAGTTGACAGTGGGCAATCGGCTAGAAGCTAGTGGCTAGAAGCTGGAAGCTGCATTACAAGGAGCGACGATGGCGTTGAAGGTCAGGATTCCAAGGCTGGGGGGACAGCGCCCCTTGGCGTCGCTGCTGTTGCGCGCGGGGCTGGCGACGTTTGCGGCGCTGGGGCTGGTGTTTCTGGCCGTCTTCGGCTTTTATTACGTCAAGTACGGACACGTGGTGGACGAGCGGATGAACGGACCGATCTTTGCCAACACGGCCAAGATTTTTGCCGCGCCGCGCGAGGTGCGCCCAGGCCAAAAACTGACCGTGCATCTGATCGCCAACGAACTGCGCGAGGCCGGCTATACACCGGATGGCGCTTCGCAGACCTCGCCGCTGGGAACCTATTCCGAGGGCGTGCAATCGATCACCGTGCGGCCCGGTCCGCAGTCGTATCACGCACAGGACAGCGCGACCATCCGTATCGGGTCGGGAGTGGTGCAATCCATCGCAGACGAACGCGGTCAGGCGCTGACCAGCTATGAACTGGAGCCCCAACTGATTACCGGCCTGAGCGAGGACGCCAACCGCACCAAGCGCCGGCTGATCACCTACGATGAGATTCCGTCGAACCTGGTGCAGGCCGTACTGGCCATCGAGGACCGGCGCTTCTTTGAGCACGGCGGCGTGAACTATTGGCGGCTCTTGGGAGCGGGCGTTCGCGACGTGACCACGGGCCAGAAGCAGCAGGGCGGCTCGACGCTGACCATGCAACTGGCGCGCGGCTTTTTCCTTTCGCCGGAGAAGCGGCTGAAGCGCAAACTGATCGAGATCGTCATCACCTTTCAACTGGAACACCGCTTCACAAAAAAACAAATCTTCGAAATGTACGCCAACGAGATCAACCTCGGCCAGCGCGGCAGCTTCTCAATCGACGGATTCGGCGAGGCCTCGCAGTCCTATTTCGGCAAGGATATGCGCCAGTTGGATCTGGCCGAGTCCGCCCTGCTCGCCGGCATGATTCAGCGGCCCAACTACTTTTCGCCCTTCCGCCACGCTGACCGTGCCATTGACCGGCGCAACCTGGTGCTGGATTCGATGGTGGAAACAGGCGCGATTACCAAGGACGAGGCGGAACGTGCCAAGGCCGAGCCGCTGCACTTGTCTGCACAGAGCGTGGACGCCAGCGAGGCGCCGTATTTTGTCGACCTGGTGCATGAACAACTGCAGCAAAAACTGGGGGAACGCGACTTCAACCGCGAGGGTTTACGCATTTACACGTCGCTGGACCCCGATCTGCAACGGGCTGCCGCCGATGCCGTGGAAGTCGGCATGAAGAACGTGGACGATCTGGTCAACAAGGCGCACGCGCATCGCAAACCGGGGGAAATCGTTCAATACCCGCAAGTGACGCTGGTGGCGCTCAATCCACACACTGGCCAGGTGCTGGCGCTGATTGGCGGACGCAACTACGGCAACAGCCAGGTGAATCACGCCGTGGCCAAGCGGCCCACCGGCTCCATCTTCAAGCCATTTGTCTATGCGGCAGCGTTCAACACGGCGGTGGCGGGATCCATCCTGCCCGGGCAGGACAAGCCCTTCTCGTCCATCTCCATGCTCAACGACGAGCAGACCAGCTACGACGTGGGCGGGCAGGAGTATAACCCGCGCAACTACAAGGATGAGTACCACGGCCAGGTGACGGCCATGTACGCGCTGGCGCATTCGCTGAACAACGCGACCATCGGGCTGGCTTCCGAGGTGGGATTCGACACCGTGGCCGCGCTGGGCCGCGAATCGGGCATCAAGAATGCACGCGGCACACCTTCAGTGGCCATCGGCTCCTATGACGCGACCCCGCTGGACATGGCTGGCGCCTACACCGTCTTCGCCAATAACGGCGTGCACCTGGACCCCTGGATGCTGGCCAGCGTACGCACCTCCTCGGGCGACATGATCACCGACTACACACCGACTTCAAAGCAGGTACTGGACCCGCGCGTTGCCTACCTGACGACGAACCTGATGGAAGGCGTGATGAACTTCGGCTACGGCTATGAAGCGCGCCGCCGGGGATTCATGGACCCTGCTGCAGGCAAAACGGGAACTAGCCACGATGCGTGGTTTGCCGGCTTCACCAGCAACCTGATCTGCATTGTGTGGGTGGGCAACGACGACTACACCGACGTGAAACTGGCTGGAGCCGTGGCCGCCGCGCCCATCTGGGCGGAGTTTATGAAGCGCGCCGTGCAACTGCCGCAGTACTCCGACACCCACAGCTTTTCGCCGCCGGAAGGCGTTGAAGTGGTCAAGATCGACAAGGTGAGCAACCTGCTGAGCGATGACTCCTGCCCGGACGCCTACAACGCGGCGTTTTTGGACGGCACCGCGCCCATGGACACCTGCGACCACCCGCCCGATCATCGCAACATTCTGCAAAAGATCTTCGGGGTGGGCAAGAGCGGTAACTAGTTCCATAAATTAAGTCTTGAGAGGCGCGTGAGTATCCCTGGATGCCGCGCCTCAGGGGTTACGTGTCATCTTTGACCGGTGCGGCGCCTGCCAAAAGTCCCAACCGGTGCGATGAATAGTCGATCCACTTCAGCCTGGCTTTCTGGCCGGCTTTCGCGTAGTCCGGGCGGGCCATTCCGATCTTCGGATCTGTTGATAACAGAACAGACAGTCAAGGCTCCCAACCTCGATAAATAAATATGCGGGAGTAAGAACCGAAGAATACAGGCGTTACGGTATTTTGGATTCAATTTAAGGGCTATATGTGATTTAAATCACATATCATTCTGTGCTCCAATCGCCAGAATTGTGCTCATGCTCGGCAAACCGGTTTCGCGGAGCTGAAAATGACACTGGCCATCGGGCCTAAAGCAAATTCCCCGCGAGGTCCTTATGACGACGACTTCTCCGACGCCCGAAGACCCTTCTGCGTCCGCAATACCTAAGAACTCCGCCGCGCCCCAGGCAGCCGCGATCGTGGGACTCTTTGCCCTCGTTGCGGGAGCCATCTACCTGCTGAAAACAAATCCGCTTACCGGCAATTGGATGCAGGGTTATGATCCAACCGGCCACTGGTGGCTTTCCACCGCCATCGCCGCTCTGCCCGTTGCGGTGCTGCTGGGCACGATGGCAATCCTTCGACTCAAGGCGCACTTGTCCGCGTCATTGGGTCTGCTTACAGCGCTCGCGGTGGGAATCGCAATCTTCCACATGCCAGGCCGACTGGCGCTAACGGCAGCCGTCTACGGCGCAGGGTACGGCTTGTTTCCCATCTGCTGGATCGTGCTGCCGGTAATCTTTCTATATCAGCTCACCATCAAGGCCGGGCAGTTTGAGGCATTGCAACAAAGTCTCACCAACATTACTGAAGACAGCCGGCTTCAACTGCTGCTGATCGCTTTCGCTTTCGGGGCGTTTTTTGAAGGCGCGGCCGGGTTTGGCACGCCGGTGGCCGTGTGCGGAGCGATTCTGATCAGCCTTGGATTTCGGCCTCTGCAAGCGGCCGGCCTGGCCCTGTTGGCCAATACCGCGCCGGTGGCGTTCGGAGGCTTGGGCATTCCAATCGTGGCCATGCACGGAGTGACCGGCTTGGACATGCTGGTGCTCTCAAAGATGATTGCGATCATGCTGGTTCCGTTCTGCATCATCGTGCCGTTTTGGCTGATCTGGGCGTTCGCCGGATTCCGCGCAATGCTGGAGATATGGCCGGCCATTCTCGTCGCGGGCTTCACCTTCGCGTTGACCCAGTGGGTGGTGGCTACGGTGCATGGACCGTGGCTGGTGGATATTTTTGCCTCGGTCCTGACGATTATCGTGCTCATTGGCTTTCTGAAGATCTGGAAACCAAGACGCATCTTGAATGCGGTGAAAGAGGACATTACTTCCCAGGCGCGCAAGCGGCATGCGCACAGCGCCGGGACGGTCTTCAGAGCGTGGCTGCCGTGGCTCACTCTGAGTGTGCTCGTGTTTGTTTGGGGCACGCCGCAGTTTACACACCTGTTCGACCCTGCGACCTCAATTCACTTCTCAGTGAATGGCCTGCACAACTTTGTGCAGCGTGTTCCCCCTGTAGTGGCCAAGCCCACCTCCGAAGCTGCGATCTTTAATCTGAACTGGTTTACCGCGACCGGAACGGGTATCCTTGTGGCGGCCGTTCTGGCGGGACTAATGATGGGCTTGCGACCGCGATCCATCGCCCAGGTCTTCTTCAAGACCGTCTTTGACATTCGCTTTACGGTGATCACCATCGCGGCCATGCTCGGACTGGGCTTCATCACTCGCTATTGCGGACTCGACGCAACCCTGGGATTGGCATTCGCACGAACCGGAGCCCTCTATCCATTCTTCGGCACCCTGGTTGGGTGGCTCGGCACCGCATCCACCGGATCGGATACGTCGTCCAACGTGCTCTTCGGCAGCCTGCAAGTGATGACGGCGCGCCAAATCGGCGTGTCTCCCATTCTGATGGCCTCGGCCAACTCCACTGGTGGCGTGATGGCCAAAATGATGGCTGCGCAGAGCATTGTTGTCGCTAGCACTGCTACCCAAAACTACGGCAAAGAGGGCAGCATTCTGCGGTTTGTCTTCTTTCACAGCGTAGCGCTGGCGTGCCTGGCAGGCGGCCTGGTATACCTGATCGCTTATGTCTACCCGTTCAACCTTCTTTTGGTGCGGTGAGAACGTGATCGCGCGTCCATTGCCGTAGCCGGGCGCGAGGATTAAATGTTTTTTGAGCAACTTTGAATGTGTGCGCTGATCGCGCGGAGAAAAGATTTTGACAACGACCATTGTGGGGATTGAAGAACTGGCGCCTCGCGTCACTACACCGAGCATCAACGAACTCGAAGAGCAGTTGCGCGCATTCATCGATCCGTCGCGCATTCTGATGCGTCCTATCGACAGAATTGCGTTTGCTTCAGACGCCAGTCTCTATCGATTGATTCCCCAGGCTGTGGTTCAACCCGTCAGCACGGATGAAATTGTGAAGCTGTTCAACTTCAGCCATGTGAAAAAGATCCCTCTCACCTTTCGAGCGGGCGGCACCAGCCTCTCCGGACAGGCTCTCAGCGACGGCATTCTGGTGGACATCGGGCGATATTGGCGCTCTGGCAAGGCAGAGCAGAACGGACATCTGTTTCGCGGGCAGCCGGGACTGATCGGCCAGCAAGCAAACAATATCCTGAAAGAGTACGCATCGAAGATTGGACCGGACCCGGCATCCATTAGCGCGGCGCGACTAGGAGGAATCCTTTCAAACAACGCCAGCGGCATGTGCTGCGGCGTGACACAAAACGCGTATCACACCTTGCGCTCGATGACCTTCATCCTACCCTCCGGCACGATCATCGATACGGCCGACCCGCACGCGGACGCCACATTTTGGGAGCGCGAGACGCTCCTGGCGGATGGGCTGCTGAAACTGAAACGACAACTGGAAGACAACGCCGGACTGTCCGCGCGCATTCGCGCCAAGTACCGCATGAAGAACACCACCGGCTACTCGCTGAATGCCTTCCTCGACTTCTCGACCGCGGTGGAGATTTTCAGCCACCTGCTGGTTGGAGGCGAGGGAACGCTGGCGTTCATCGCCGAAGTCGTGCTGGAGACAGTTCCCGACCTGCCGGTCAAGTACACCGGCCTGTTGCTGTTCCCCGATCTTCATGCAGCCTGTGCCGCCATCTCGCCGCTTCGCGATGCGGGGGCGGCTGCGCTTGAATTGATGGATCGTGCGTCGCTGCGGTCGGTGGAGAACAAACCCGGAATCCCCGGAGAGATCAAGCTGCTGCCACCGGGCGCGGCCGCACTTCTGGTCGAATTTCAAACAGCGGATCGCGGCGCGGTCCGGGAGAATGCTGCCAAGGCGCAGGCAGCGGTCGCCAACCTGAACTTGATCGGCCAGCCTCTGTTTACGGATGATCCAGCGCAGCAGGAACGCCTTTGGAATATCCGTAAGGGCATGTTTCCGTCCGTAGGAGCGGTGCGCGCCAGCGGCACAACGGTCATTATCGAAGACGTCGTGTTTCCGCTGGACCATCTTGCCGATGCCGCGGTCGACCTGACGCGCCTCTTCGATAAGCATGGCTATTCGAACGCCATCATCTTCGGACATGCCAAAGACGGCAATCTTCACTTTGTCATTACGCAGGGGTTCAACACGGAGAAGGAAACCAAGCAATATCGGGACTTCATCGACGATGTGGTTGCTTTGGTGGTGCACAAGTACGATGGCGCGCTCAAAGCCGAACACGGCACCGGCCGGAACATGGCGCCCTTTGTTGAAACGGAGTGGGGCAAAGAAGGCTACGCGATCATGCAACAACTCAAGTCGCTTGCCGATCCGGAGAACCTGCTCAATCCCGGGGTCATTATCAATCCCGATCCCGCCGCGCACATGGCTGACCTGAAGCGGATGCCCATCGTAGAAGAGGAAGTGGACAAGTGCATTGAGTGCGGCTATTGCGAGCCAAAGTGTCCCAGTCGCGATTTGACGCTCACTCCTCGTCAGCGCATCGTAGTGCGCCGCGAGATGCAAAGGCTGAAAGACGACGGCGCCAAGGACTCGACCTATGACGCCCTGAGCCGCGACTTCCCTTACTCGGCCCTGGATACCTGCGCGGCCGACGGGCTGTGCGCAACCGCCTGTCCGGTCAGTATCGATACCGGCAAGCTGACAAAGAAGTTCCGCCAACTGCGTCATTCCGGAGTGGCGAATCGCATTGCGGTTCTAATCGCCAGGAATATGAAGCTTACGGAATACGGTGCGCGGTTTGCTCTCGGAGCGGGCCACGCCACCCAGAAGGTGTTTGGCCTTGCGTTCATGCAGGGCATCACGCGCTTGTTGGACAAGGCCTCGCGCGGCGTGATGGACGAAGCTTTCTGGCAATGGTGCGCAGAAATGCCCAGGCCGCGTCGCGGCGCATTGCCCAAGCGACCCAGCACAAATGCAGACGCCGTCTACTTTCCCGCGTGCATCTCCCGCATGATGGGCGCGCTTCCCGGCGAGTCAGAGGAGACCACCGTGATGCAGGCGCTGCTCGACGTGGCAGACCGCGCGGGCGTCAAACTTTACGTGCCGAAAGACATCGAGGGTAACTGCTGCGGCGTTCCATTTTCGTCGAAGGGTTTTGAAGCGGCACACCACGCAACGGTCGATCGCACCATTGAAAACTTCTTCCGCTGGTCCAATGGAGGCGAGTTGGCAATCATTGTCGACACCAGCCCCTGCACCTATGGGCTGAAGACTGCCCGCCCGCATCTGAGCCCCGAGAATCAGGCCAAATTCGACAAGCTGACCATCGTCGACTCGATCGAGTTTGCGCACGATCACTTGTTGCCCAAGCTGCCAATCTACCGCAAGGTTCACTCGGTGGCGCTGCACCCCGTGTGCTCGGCGACAAAGATGGCGATCACACCGAAGCTCATTCGTATTTCAAAGGCATGCAGCGAAAACGTGCTGGTGCCACGCGATGCCGGTTGCTGCGCGTTCGCGGGAGATCGCGGATTTCTCTTTCCGGAACTGACCGCTTCAGCGACCAGCGCTGAGGCCGCGCAGGCCGTCGCCGATCCACACAATGGATACTTTTCAAGCAGCCGGACATGCGAAATCGGGATGACACGCGCTACGGGGAAGGTTTACCGGTCCTATCTACACCTGCTCGATTTCGCCTCGCGCCCTCAGCAATAGGGTGAAAGCGAGATCGAGGCCTTTTCAGCCATCGATCTCGGCTCCGTCGGGCATGAGCTGGCATCTCGGGCACCAATAGGTGACCCGCGCGTCGAAGCCCTGGATGCGGCGACGAATCGGTTCGCCGCAACGGCGGCAGGGTTCGCCTTTTCGGCCATAGACCCACAAACTCGCGCTTGGATCGGATTCGTGCGTAGTGCGGCGTTTTCTGCCGCCGTAGGTCACGATTGAGTTCCCTGAGTCCTCCAGCACGTTGGCGGCGACCAGCTTCCGCGAAGTGGCCACCAGGCCCGCAATCTGTTCCGCGGTCAGCGCCGCAACCTTGCAAAACGGGTTGATGCCACTGACAAAACAAACCTCCGACTTGAAGACATTGCCGACGCCGGCCAGCACTTCCTGATGCAGCAACACGTCGCCGATTTCTTCATTCCCGTGCGCCAGGATGCGGTGTGCTGCGGCCGAGGCATCGAATTCCAGGCTGAGCACGTCGAGCGCGGGCGGTGGAATCTTCGGGTCGCGGGCCAGCGACTGCGCGGTGTGCATGCGGGCTACCGGGACGTGGAAACCGATGGCGAGGTAGTCGCTGTTTTCGATGACGATGCGCATGTGCTGGCGCGACAACTGCCAGCGCTCGCCGGGACGGTAGATGTGCCAACTGCCGCTCATGAGCATGTGCGTGGCCAGCGTTCCGCCACCGGAAAAGTGAATCAGCAGCCATTTTCCGCGGGATTCCACGCTCTCGACAACCTGGCCGGCGAGCGGCGTGTCGTCGTTGAAACGCGTCAGAAGCGGATAGGTCGAGCGGAAAACGGTGATGGGCTTGCCCGTGAGGGCGCGGCCCAGTGCGCGCGCGGTGCGGAAGATGGTATCGCCCTCAGGCATGGTCTATTGCAGCTCCTCCGTGGACGTATGGTGGTGCGTGAGGCCAAGCGGAATGCGGCGCAGGGCCATTCCCAGCGGGCCGGAGTGGAAGCCGGCGTCCATGAGGAAGCGGGCCATGGGGTGCGCTGCGACGGGCTGGCCGTTGATGGTGGTGACCAGAACGCCCTCATGGTTTGAGATTCTCATGCGATGCTGGCCGCGCGCACAGAGGAAATGCGCCAATCCAGCGGCAACCTGCGAGCGTTCCGGCTCTTCCGCGGGCAGAAAGACCAGCAGGTTGGGATTGCCGCGCCGTAACCAGGCCACCAGTTGGCCGTTGCGCAAAATCACCTCGGCGTAAGCGGCGCGGGTAAGCAGGCGGGGTGCGGACTCCGCGTCTTCGTCCGCCACCGGCAGTTCCGGCCAGCGCAGGACCGAACCGTAGGGGTTGGCTGGATCGGTGGCGGCGAGTTGGACGAACTCCGGCTTCTCCGGGGGAGGCTCCGTGCGCAACTGGCGCAACAGGTCAACGGCAGCAGGGAGCGCGAATTGCGTGGCGCCAAGACCGGCCACAAAATAGCCGCGGCGGATGCGTCCGCTCTCTTCCAGCGCCTTGAGCACGTCGTACACCGCGCTGAAGCCGCCGGGCACATTTTCGGCAGCCACCGACTCGCGCATGAGGACGCCGTAGCGGTTGAGCAGTTGCAGAGCAAGTGCGTGGCTGGCTTCGGTGGTTGTGGGAAGCGCGTCACTTCCCTTCTGTGCGCGAACGGGCAGCAGCGACCAGCGGCCTTGCGCAGTGGGCGGAGTGGTGCGGCGGGATCGGAAGACCTGGCCGGTTTGCAGTCGGCGGGGCGTCCGGGCGCTGTCGGGCCTGGCTGTGTATGCGCGCAGGGCGTGGAGCGAATCGTTGGTGAGCAGGCCACGCCAGACCAGGCTCCACAAAGCTTCAATGGTTTCGCCCGGGTAGCCGCCGCCGACAGCTTGATGCAACGGATCAAAGAAGCTGGCGCCGGTGGATTCGAGTACGGCGACCAGTTTCTCTTCGCGATCGGTGAGCGGTTCAACAAGCGGCCGCTGTTGCAGCAACAGGGACAGCTTGTCGGCCAGAAAGAGGGCGATGCGTCCGTCCCGCTCGCCGATGGGCTCGACGCCGGCCCAAGCCACTTCCCCAGCGGCGATGAGCGTGTCGAGGCCGGCGGGCGCGTACTCCGCGATGCGCGCGGGCAGGATGGCGCTCTCAATCAGCGATGCGGGCAAGGGCGCGCCCTGCAGGCTTTCGACGGCATCGAGTAGCGCATCCAAACTCGCGCCGCGCCTGGGTGTGAGTACGCCCTGCCAGTGACTTAGAAAGCGTGCCAGCGTGTGCTGCTCGACGGGCTCAACTTCCCGGCGCAGCTTCGCCAGGGATTTGCGGCGAATCTGGCGCAGGATCTCCGCATCGCACCACTCGCGATGGAGGCCGCCGGGACGGAAGCCACCCTCCAGCACGCGGCCTTCGCCGGCAAGCTGGTGCAGTGCGCCTTCAACCGCGGCAGCGTCGAGCGCAAAGCGCTCCGCTGGTTCCCGCAGCGTGAACGGACCGTGCGTGCGGGCGTAGCGGCGAACGAGTTCGAGGACGGGGTGTGCGACCGGCTCAAGAAGCGCGATGGGCAGCCCCGGAGGCAGCGGAATCCCTAGGCCGTCGCGGAAGCGGGCCGCATCTTCCGCTGCAATCAGTCGGCGCTCGCCGGCGATGCGGAGTTCCAGCAGTCGGCGGGAGCGAACCAGGCGGTCCACGTGCTGTAACAAGTCGGCGGAGACGACGCGGCGGGCAAGTTCTTCGCGCGAAAGGTCGCCGAGGCGCAGGCAGAGATCGTGGATGCCGTCAGCCGACCGGGCACGATGCGTCTCGGTAAGGCACTGCGCAGCTTCTTCGACTTCGGCGATGGCGTTCGGATCCAAAAGTTCGCGCAGATCGGCCTCGCCCAGCAGCTCGCGCAACTGGTCCTGGTCGATGGTCAAGGCCTGCGCGCGACGTTCGGCCAGCGGCGCGTCGCCGTCATAAAGGAAGTTGGCAACGTAGCTGAACAGGAGCGACGAGGCGAAGGGCGAAGGCTTGCGGGTTTCCACCACGTGGACGCGGAGTTTCCGCTGTTCGACTTCGCGGAGAATCTCGATGAGCGCCGGCATGTCGAAGACGTCGCGCAGGCATTCGCGATAGGCCTCAAGCAGCAGCGGAAACGAGGGATAGCGCGAGGCCACACTGAGCAGATCGTAGGAACGCTTGCGCAACTGCCACAGGGGCGAGCGGGCGTCGGCGCGGCGGCGCGGCAGCAGCAGCGCACGGCCGGCGGCCTCACGAAAACGGCCGGCAAACAGAGCGGTCGAGCCCAACTGACGCAGGACCAGAGCCATGGCCTCAGCCGACTCGACCAGGAACCAGTCGGGATCGGGAGGCTCGTCGGTATCGGGAAAACGCAGGACAAAGCCGTCATCGCCCCACAGCGTCTCCACCTCGGGTCCGCCGGCGGCGCGGATCCGAGCGCTGACGGCCATGGCCCAGGGAATGTGAATGCGGCTGCCAAAGGGAGTGAGGACACAGACGCGCCAGTCCCCCAGTTCGTCTCGGCAGCGCTCAATCACAATGGTCCGGTCGTCAGGAACGGAACCGGTCGCGTCTTCTTGGTCGGCGAGGAATTGCAGCAGATTCTCTGCCGCGCCGGGGTCGAGGTCGTGATCGGCAACCAGGCGAGTGAGAGCGGCCGGTTTGGGCAAGGCGCGGAGTTCGCGGACCATGGCGCCGATGCGGCGGCCGAACTCCAGCGGACGTCCGGGACCATCGCCCTTCCAGAAGGGCATTTTGCCGGGTTCGCCGGGAGCGGGGGTCACCAGAACGCGGTCGTGTGTGATCTCCACGATGCGCCAGGTGGAGGCGCCGAGAATGAACGTCTCGCCGGGGTGGCTTTCGAAGACCATCTCCTCGTCGAGTTCGCCGACCCGGACGGATTTGCCTTCGCTGTGGGCCAAAAAGACGCCGTACAGGCCTCGGTCAGGGATGGTTCCGGCATTGAGAATGGCCAGCCGCCCCGCGCCGTCGCGGGCGGTGATTACGTTGCGGGTGCGGTCCCAGGTGAGGCGAGGGCGGAGCTCGGCGAACTCGTCGGAGGGGTAACGGCCGCTGAGGAGGTCGAGAACGCCTTCGAAGGCCGCGCGCGTGAGGCCGCCAAAAGGAGCGGCGCGGCGGACGAGATTGAAAAGCGCATCGACGCTGACTTCGGGCTTAGGCGTCTCGGTTCTGAGCCTGTCCTGAGCTGCATTGTTTTCCCAGGTCTCAAAATCGAGACCTGGGGCACCCGTCGGTTGAACTTTCTCGTCTCCCACCCTTTCCGCAAAAAGCTGCGGAAAGGCCGGTGCACCCAGTTTGCTTCCGGCTTTTCTGATTCCTGGTTTTCTGGTCCCTGTTCCCTGTTCCCTGTTCCCTGCCTCTCCAGGCGGATGCGCGACGATCGCCACCAGTTGCTGTGCCAGCACGTCGAGCGGGTTGCGCGGGTAGCGCGTGGACTCGATGTGGCCCTCGTGCATGGCGCGGGTGACGGCGGCACAGGCCACCAGGTCAGCGCGGTACTTGGGGAAAAGAATGCCCTCGCTGACCGCATCGACATGATGGCCGGCGCGGCCGATGCGCTGCATTCCGCTGGCCACCGAGGGCGGTGCTTCGATTTGAATGACCAAATCGACGGCTCCCATGTCGATGCCCAATTCCAGGGTCGAGGTGGCGCAGAGGGCGCGAATCTGGCCGGCCTTCAACTGCTCTTCGATGACAGTGCGCTGGGCTGCCGCAAGGGAGCCGTGATGAGCGCGGGCGATGGGTTCGCCAGCCAATTCGTTCAGAGCGCCTGCCAACCGCTCAGCCACCTGCCGGCTGTTGACGAACAGGATGGTCGAGTTGCGCGCGCGGATAATCTCCAGCAGCCGGGGATGGATGGCGTTCCAGATGGAGACCCGGCGCGGGGCCTGAGAGGCCGGACCGCTGGGTAATTCTTCCTGCTCGCCGAGGCGCGCCATATCTTCAACCGGAACTTCAACTGTCAGCTTTAACTGTTTGATACCGCTTGCGTTGATGACGGTGACAGGACGGTAGCACAGAGGGGCAATTTCAGACAAATCGGAAGACCAGGCAGTCGGAGTGACTTGAGATGCGGAAGTATGATCTGTCGCCGCATCGGGACTCGCCGGAGACAAATCCGCCGAGAAGCGTACCTCAGGGGCTAAAGCCCGCTTATCATCCGCGTCACTGATGTCCGGGCTAAAGCCCGGACCTACCACTCCGCTCGCTGCCCCCTGGTCACTGTTCTCCGATCCCTGATCCCTGATCCCTAGTCCCTGTACTTCCACGCCGCCGAGGAAGCGGGCGACCTCTTCGAGCGGGCGCTGAGTCGCGGAGAGGCCAATGCGCTGGATGCGCCGCCGGGTCAGCGCCTCAAGCCGCTCCAGGGAGAGGGCCAGATGGGCGCCGCGCTTGGTAGGAACCAGGGCGTGAATCTCGTCGATGATGACCATATCGACCGTACGCAGGGCCTCTGAGGCCTGCGAGGTGAGCAGCAGATAGAGTGACTCGGGGGTGGTGATGAGAATGTCAGCCGGGTGGCGCTGGAAGCGGGCGCGCTCCCGTTGGGGTGTGTCGCCGGTGCGTACGCTGATGGTGGGTTCGCGGAAAGGCGCGCCCATGCGCCGGGCCATATTGGCCATTCCGGCCAGCGGCGAACGCAGGTTGCGCTCCACGTCGACCGCCAGCGCCTTGAGCGGCGAAACGTAGAGGATGCGGCAGCCTTTTTCGCGCTCCGCCGCCGCCGGATGGAGCATCAGCCGGTCAAGGCACCAGAGAAAGGCGGTGAGGGTCTTGCCAGTACCGGTGGGAGCCAGGATCAGTGCACTTTCACCTCGGGCGATGACCGGCCATCCCATCCGCTGGGGAGCGGTCGGTGCATCGAAGACAGCGCGGAACCACTCCGCCGTAACCGGGTGGAAGCAGGCAAACGGGTCGGGAGCGGCGGGCGAATCAGGCGCGCCAAGCGGGTCGGACGGAAGGGCGGATTCCGGAGATGCGGCGGGCCGGTCCATATTCCCTGAGCATAGGACATTTCGCTCCCCGCCGGCGCAATTCGACGGCCAGGGCACTCGAACCGGCCAGCGCCTTGCGTGGCGCGAAAGCGAGGATATCCCGAAGAGACAACAAGTTAACGTTAGTTTCGTGGAGAGAGCGGGTCTGCGGGTTGGCAGCCTTTCCCCTGACTTTCCGCAGCACCCGCAATCCGATACCGCCAGCCTCGCGGCACTCCATGCGGTCCTTATGAATAGGCCGCATGGTTGGGGCACCCAGTACCGGTCAGACACCTAGTAGAGGACCGGAAAGACGTAGCCGGCCGCGCTGATCAAGGTTTGCGGCTGCGTGGAGCCGTCACCGAAGAGGTTGAGCGGATAATTTGCGTCGTTGGGGTCGGCAACCACATTTTGCGGAATGGGAGCCGGCGTGGCGGGCTGGGAGGCCCTGGCTGCAAACTGCAGTGTCCGGTCGTACCAGAAGCCCCCGGCCGCGCCCATTTTCCACTGAGCATCGGTATAGGTGCAGGCGCTGGTAGGCGCAAAGCGAATCTGCGAGGCAACCGTCGTGCTGGGAACATACTGGCCGCTGGCCGCGCTATATTGGAGCGGCTGAAACTGCGCATTGAGTTGTGCGACTCCGGATTGGGGAGCGCAGAAAATGTGGTCGATGGTCCCTACCGCCGTGCCTGCTTCGGGAGTGCCGGAGACCTGCCAGACGGTCGGCTGGTTGATGGCCGCCATGCCGGAGCCGAGGAAGGCTCTGCCGGTGCCATCGCCGGGTAGCAGCAGTTGGATGGTATTCGTCAGGCCCTTGGCCGGTCCGGGCCCGCTGACGCCGGAAGCGTTGGTCTGAAGCGCGAATTGGTAGCTGCCCGGGGTCATCGCGGAGGTGGGATCGAAGCTTGCGCCGAACCGCGAGAAGCGCTGGATGAAGTTCGGGTCGTTGGGATCGATCTCGTCATTCTCATCGAGTTGCGGAAACGACCGGCTGGGATAGACGGTGTTCCGGGCGCTGATATCGAGATGGGTCGGGCTGGTGCGCTGGTAGCGCGTCGTACCGGCCAGCAGGGTGACCCCGTTATCGAATTCGTATTCCATGATGCCCGAGTAAATAGCTGGAGATGCGCCCGGGGTGTGGATCAGTATGAAGGTGCAAAGTGCATTCCCAGCCACGCCCTGCGCACCGTTGGCCACGGTCAACTGCGTGATGTAGAGATAGCTTCCCTGCTCATAGGTGACGGTTGCATTCGTGACATTCATCGACACACTTCCGCCGGCCAGCAGTTGCGCTAGTTCGGAGGTGGCGTCGTAGCTTTGCCCGGCCGAGAAAGGGAAGTTCTCCCCGGCCAGGACTTCGGTTTCGGCAGCCAGAGCCAAAGCAAACTGCGTTCGGGCCTGGTCCGACGAAAGGAGGTAATTGAATTCCGCGGCAGAGCAGGCCTGGGTTCCGGATGAGTCGGTCGGCGACCAAATGCTGAAGTCGCCGGGTGACCATTGACCGGTGACCGCAAATCTGTACGTGGCCGCCTCCGGGTCGTTGGCGTAGTAGAGGATCGGACTAAAACAGGGATCGGGAGAGGCGCTGACGCCGTCGATCGCGCCCATTGCGTTGCCGGCCAGCGCAGTCAGGGTCTCGCCCGGGCTGGAATCCGTTTGGTCCAGCAGAGCCGCAATTTGCGCCGACTGCGCAGCAATCCCGCTTTGGAAGCTGCCGCTACTCGCCGTTTGCGTCGCGGAGGCAACCATCTGCACTGGCGAAGCGAAAGAGAAACATCCTGGGAAGTTGACGCTCCCGGTCTCAACGCATCCGGGAACACTCGTCGCCGCCAATCCATTTCCGATGAAGCTGGCCGATTGCGGCGAGTTCGCGGCGTTCCCGGTTGTGCTCACCGCGCCGCTTCGTGTGCCCACCACGGTTGGTGTGAAACTGACCGCGAGGGCGCAACTGGCGCCGGCGGCCAGCGTCAGGGGACAGTTGTTGGTCTGAGTAAAGTCGCCGGTGATCGAAATCCCTGTGAGTGTCATTTCCGATCCGCCGGAATTGGTCAGCACCAATGTCTGGCTGGCGCTGGAAGTGCCCAGGGTCTGTCCCTGGAAGTTCATCACGGCGGGGCTCAGCGAAACGGTGGGAGACGTCGACAACCCTGTACCGCTCAGAGCCTCTGATTGCAGAACGTCTCCGGCGCTGTCTGTGAAGCTGAGCGTTCCGCTGCGGGTTCCGGGAGCGGTCGGAGTGAAAGTGATCAGGATGGCGCACCCTGCACCCACAACAATGGTTGAAGGGCAATTGTTGGTCTGGGTAAAATCTCCACTTGTGCTGATCTGCGTCATCGGGAGGGCTACTGTTCCGGTGTTGGTGAGGCCTACCGACTGGGCGGTACCGCGCGCGCCAACGATTTGCTGGCCAAACGTGAGCAAGGCGGGGCTCAGCCAGAGCTTGGCAATCGCGGCCTGACCGGGCCCGCTGAGGCCGGCCGACTGCGGCGAATCGGTGGAATTGTCGGTAATGGTCAGGGTTCCGGTGCGCGATCCAGTGGCCGTCGGAGTGAAGACCACCGAGATGAGGCAACTGCTGCCGGCTGCCACCGACAAGCCGCAGTTGTTGGTCTGAGCAAAGTTGCCCGTGGTGGAGATCTTGGACAACGTCAAAGCCGCCGTCCCGCTATTGGCCAGCGTCACCTGCTGAGCTGCACTGGTAATGCCGACAGTCTGGCTGGCGAATACCACAGGCGACGGGCTCAGCGCCACGTTCGGCCCCAATGTGTAACCAACTCCGCTGAGGGCTATTGTTTGCGGAATGAAGTAGGCGCTTGTAGCGATGCTGAGTGTTCCGCTCACCGCACCGGAAGCTGTCGGCGCGAAGGTCACGGAGATAGTGCAACTGGCGCCAAGTGCCACCGAAGAACCGCACGTGTTGGTTTGGGCAAAACCTGCGGAGGCGGTGATTGATTTCACGGCCACGGTTCCCGCCATATAGTTTGTCAGGGTCACGATCTGGGCTGGACTGACTGTTCCGGCGACCTGGCTGGTAAAGCTCAGCGCCGTAGCACTCAGCGTTGGGCTGGGCAATGAAGGATGACCCGACCCGCCCAGCTTGAAAGATTGAGGCGAGTTCGCTGCGTTGTCGACGATGGTCAGGACCCCGACAAAATTGCCGGTTGTGGTTGGCGTAAAACTGACCGAAATTGCGCAACTTCCGCCCGCCGGGACTGTTGTGCCGCAGGTGTTGGTCTGGGCAAAAACGCTGGTTACGGACATCTGGGAAATGGTCAAGTCCGCTGTTCCGGTATTGGTCAGGGTCACATTCTGCGTGGCCGTCACGCCCAGATACTCGGAGCCAAAGCTCACATAGGCTGGGCTCCAGGAAACGGCCGGCGCGACAGTTTGTGCACTCACGGTAGCAGTTTGAAGCAGGGTGCCGGCATTTTTCAGTATCGTGAAGGTTCCGCTGCGTGCGCCGGATACGGGGGAAGTGGAGGCGATCGCGAGGGGGCAGGTGCCGATCTTGTCCGGAGCCGGCGCGCAAGCGTCGGTTTGGGCCAAACTGCCGATCCCGGGGATCTCCGAAGCCGTCGAAGTCAACATTTCACTGTTGGTGAATATTGCCTTTTCCTCAGCGCGCAAGGCGCCCGCCGTTGGGCTAACAATGCCGGACGAAACAGGATTCATCGGGACTTCCGGCGACTCGGCGATTCCGGTCCCGTTCAGGCGAACGGAGAGAGACGAGCCAACCGCACTGCCAAGGAGAACAAGAGCCCCACTGCGCGCGCCGGGCGCGGTCGGCCTGAATGTGATCGAGAAAATGCAACTGCCGCCTCCGGCAACCGCGTCTCCGCAGGTGTTGGTTTGGGCAAAGTCGCCGGTTACAGCAATGTTGGTCACCACCAACGCTGCCCTCCCGCTATTGGCGAGTGTCACCAACTGGGTTGCGCCTTCAGTGCCCACCACCTGGTCCGAGAATTTGAGGACATCAGAACTGAGAGAGACATTGGGAATGGCAGAGGCCATCGAAGCCAAAGGCATCGGAGACGGCGGCTCGGATCCTGCGGCTAGGCAGGAGCATCCACTAGCAAAGAGACAGCCAGCGAAAATAAAGGCGAAACGGTGCAAGCCGACAGGAACCATCCTTCGCTCCTTTGAAAATTCTGAGCTGGGTTACGGATTTCTCATCGGCAGTTCCTGCTTCGGATTGAGCTTGGGTTAGCTTTGCCTCATCTTGTGACAGTTGTGTTTGCATTTTCCAACGTTGCGTCCCACCTGTGCCCGACCTGACGCAACAAATCTGTGCCGATTTCATTCAGGAGATCCCGGCAGCAATTGGACCGGGAAGCCATCAAGAGAGCGCCCGGTCCAATCCTCAGCTTTCCAAAAGAAAGGATTCAGGGGCATGGCTTACCATGAAGCTGAACGAATCCAACATGCGAGATCACCTAGGGACACTGCTCGACGACTTCCGCCGCTACAACCGCCAGATTGCGGTGGTTCGCTTTCAGGGCAACCGGCGGCGAGTCACGTGCTATGGGGAAATTGCACGGCTGGCGGGGCGTTTTGCCGCCTTGCTGGCGCAGCGCGGCATTCGCCCGGGCGACCGGGTGCTGTTGTGGGGGGAAAACGGCGCGGAGTGGATTGCCGCCTTTTATGGCTGCATGTTGCGCGGAGTGCTGGCCGTTCCACTGGACGCCTTCGGGACCGCCGAATTTGCGGCGCGGGTAGCAGCCGAGGTGAATCCCAAACTGGCCGTGGGCGACGCGACGCTGCTGGCGCAATTGCACGCACAAGCGCCCCAGTTGGCCATCCCGCGACTTTCTTTTGAAGACTGGCCCACGGCGCTTCCGGTAGAGGAAGCCAGCGCAATCGCAGGGCTGTCGCGCGAGACGCCACTCCAAATTCTATTCACATCAGGTACCACCGGAGAACCCAAGGGCGTGGTGCTGACACACGGCAACGTGCTGGCCAGCGTGGCGCCCATTGAACAGGGAGCGCAGCCCTACTTGCGCTACGAGCGGCTGGTGCATCCGCTGCGCTTTCTGGAAACGCTGCCATTGAGCCACGTCTTCGGCCAGATGATGGGGCTGTGGATGCCGGCCATCTTTGCCGCCGAGGTGCATTTTGAGAACCGGCTGGTGGCGTCCCGACTGATCGAGACGATTCGCCGCGAGCGCATTTCCGTGCTGGCGGCGGTGCCCAGGGTGATGGCGCTGCTAAAGACCCACTTGGAGTCCAGCCAGCCGGATCTGGCTGAGCGGATTGCCCTCTCGCAGAAGATCGGTGCTTTGCGGCGCTGGTGGCGTTTCCGCGATGTTCACCGCCAATTTGGATTGAAGTTCTGGGCGCTGATCTCTGGCGGCGGGGCGTTGGCCGGACCGCTGGAGCAGTTCTGGAATACGCTGGGGCTGGTTGTGATCCAGGGCTACGGGATGACCGAAACAAGCGCGCTGATCACGCTGAACCATCCCTTTCATGTGGCCAGCGGAACCATCGGCAAGCCGCTGCCCGGGCGTGACGTGAAACTCGGCCCGGACGGCGAGGTGCTGGTGCGGGGCGAGAGCATCTCCCGAGCGACCTGGTCGGGCGGAGCTCTGCAGCCGCGACAGGATGAATGGCTGGCCACAGGCGATCTGGCCGAGGAGGCGCCGGGCGGCGAGTTGCGCTTTCTCGGCCGCAAGAGCGAGGTGATCGTGACTGCGGCGGGGGTGAACGTGCACCCTGAAGACCTGGAGGCAGCCATCGAGCCGGAACCGGGCGTGGCGGCCTGCGCGGTCGTGGCGATGGAGACTGCGAACGGCCCGGAGCCCTGTGCCGTCCTCGCCTTTCGTGGCACCGGGGAGCAAGCCGCCGAGGCCGTCGAGCACGCCAACCAGAAACTGGCGGAGTTTCAGCGCCTGCGCCGCTGGGTTCTTTGGCCGGAGCCAGACCTGCCCCGCACCTCCACCGGCAAGGTCAGGCGCACGGTTGTGGCTGCATGGCTCAAAGGAATCCAGGCCGCGGCTGCAACACCCCATATCGGCAAAGCGAGTTCGAACGGCGCGGGCGGCTTCGGTGCGTCCGCGGACTGGCTGCTGAAGCTGATCGCCGACATTTCGGGCGAAGAACCGGTGGGAGTGGGAGACGAACTGCGCCTGACCGAGGACCTGCACCTGGACAGCCTGAACCGGGTTCAATTGGCAGCGTCCCTCGAGGAGCGACTGGGAGTCGCGCCCGAAAGCGGTCTGCTGGAAGAAGCACGCACGTTGGGAGACTTGCGCACGCTGGTGGCGGGAAAAGCCGAGGGGGCACGCGTTGCTGACGGTCCCACCGTGGCCGCAAAAACAAAGACGCGGCGGGAATGGGGCACCCAGACGGAGTTGCCTCCTGCAACCCGGGGAGAACAGCGAGACAGCGGATCCCCATTTCCACCGCAATCCGCAGAAGAGATCGACGCGGCAGCCGAGCCCACTCGGGAGAAATATATTTACCCGCACTGGCCCTGGGCGAGACCTGTCCAATGGACCCGGACAGCGTTCATCGAGGCCGTTGCGCAACCGCTGGTGTGGCTTCTGGCGCATCCCAAGGTCATCGCGCCCGAAACGCTTATGACCGACGAACCGCTGCTGATCGTCGCCAATCATGTGACGGCCTTCGACGGGCCGCTTGTGCAGTACGCTCTCCCGGGACCAGTTCGGCGGCGGATTGCGGCGGCCATGGCCGGCGATATGCTCGAAGATTACCGGCATTTCCGCAATCCCGATCGCAAGCCTGGACAGAGAAGCTTCTATCTGCCCGGCCCGCTGATTTACATGCTCCTTACGGCACTTTTCAACGTGTTTCCCCTCCCCCGGCAGCGGAATTTCCAGCGCAGTTTTGCCCACGCCGGCGAAGCGATGGACCACGGGTACAACGTCATGTTGTTTCCCGAGGGCACGCGCTCGGTCGCAGGGACGCTGGCGCGCTTCCGCGGGGGAATCGGGTTGCTGGCCAAGCAGTCGGGAGCCATGGTGCTCCCGGTGGCGATTCGAGGGCTGGGCGAGTTGAAGTCTGGAAGCCGGCGCTGGTTCCGCTCGGGCACGATCGAGGTTCACGTGGGAGAGCCCATCCGGTTTGCGCCGGAAGAGACGGAAGCGGCCATCACGGCTCGGCTGCATGCCGAGGTGGAGCGGTTGCTGAAAGGCAGTTTTTAGCTTCCAGCCTCTAGCTCCTAGCCGATCCGAATGTTCTGGCATTCAACGGGTTCCCTTTTCTTCCGTATCGCATTCCATTACCGCAGATTCGGCGCACAACGTTTAGTCCGCCTTTCTGGAGATGCCGCACGCCTCGGGCGCTCACGAGCTGGAAGCTAGAGGCTAGCAGCTAAAAGCTGCTTTTCAACTCAGCTGCCTGGGCCGGAAATGACACGTGCCGCCGGTCAGAACGGGGGTCCAGATCGAAGGATCGGCGGGCTGCTCGGTTGATCCCAGGAAGAGATACCCATCGGGCGCCAGCAGGCGGTGAACGCCGGCCAGCAGCGTTTTGCGCGTCTGCTGCGAGAAGTAGAGCATGACATTGCGCAGGAAGATCACGTCGAAGCGGTCGCCGGCGCGGCGAAATGGCAACGGTGAGGCACAAAGGTTTCCCTGACGGAAGTGGCATAGGCTGCGAATCTGCGGCCGCAGCACCCAGTCCTCCCCGGCACGATCGAAGTAGCGCGCCACAAAGCGGGCCGGCAGGCCGCGACTCATCTCGATGCGATGGTAGCGGGCGGCTTGTGCGCGTTCGATCACTTCGGCGGAGATGTCGGTTCCCTCGATGCGAATGTCCCATCCGGCGAGCAGCGGAAAGTGCTCAAGCAGGAGCATGCCCAGGCTGTAGGCCTCCTGCCCGGTGGAACAAGCCGCACTCCACAAACGCAGGCTGCGTGCGGGCCGGCGAACTTCAATGAGCCTGGGCAACAAGTCCGTGCGTAACAGCTCGAAAGGACGGCCATCGCGGAAGAAGCTGGTTTCGTTAATGGTCATTGCCTCGGCGATGGAGCGTTCGAGGGAAGGGTCATTCTTGATCTTGAGGTGTTGCACGAACTCGCCCAGGTGGGCCATACCGTGATTGCGCATGAGCTTGGAGAGGCGGGTTCGAAACAGGTAATCGCGTGAGGGATCAAGCACATTCTGCGAGAGGCCGAAAACAAGTTGGCGAAGATAGCGGTAATCGACGCTGGGCCCGGTTTGCATGACTAGACCACCATGTCCGGAAGCGGGTGCGCCTCTGCCAACGGCCGTTTGACGAGCCGGGCGATTTCCCAGCCAATGGCGTTGAGCGGAAGCACCTTGTGCGCAAGGCCTGCATTGGCCACCGCGCCGGGCATTCCCCACACCGCGCTCGTAGCCTGATCCTGCGCCAGCACACATCCACCCTGCTCGCGGATGATGCGACATCCAAGCAATCCGTCCGATCCCATGCCGGTGAGCACCACGGCCAGCACACCCGCGCCGTACACCCTGGCCACCGAGCGGAACAGCACATCGACGGCGGGGCGACAGTGATTCTCAGGCGCGCCCTGGCTAAGATGAAGGGTTGGCGGCATACCAAGGCGGGCAGATGCCAGAACTTCCATGTGCCAATTGCCCTTGGCGAGGTATACGGCGCCGGGACGAACCGACTCACCCTCGGCTGCCTCGCGCACTGGAAGACGGCAGCGACCGTTGATACGGTCGGCAAGCAAGCGGGTAAACATCTCCGGCATGTGCTGCACGACAAGTACCGGCAGAGGAAAGCTTGCGGGCAGTGCCGGGAGCAGTACGTCGAGGGCCGCCGGACCACCGGTGGAAACGCCAATGACCACAACCTTCGGGGTGATCGATGCCGCCTGCCCCTTCTGCGGCTGTGCAAAGGGGAAAATCCGTGGGACGCAGCAACCGCCGGGAAGAACCGATTGAGGCTGGAACTGCGGCTTGCTGGTGAGCGCACGAATCTTGGGAATAAGGTCCTGCGTGAGCGTCTGAATAGCTGCCTGGCGATCCGCCTGTCCCGCGGGCTTGGCGACATAATCGGAAGCGCCACTGGCTAAGGCTTCAATGGTGACTTTCGCGCCCCGCCGGGTGAGAGCGCTGCACATGACGACCGGCATGCGATGTCCCTGAGAGCGCAGCTTTTTGAGTGTGACCAGGCCGTCCATGACCGGCATTTCCACGTCCAGCAGGACCAGGCCCGGGCGGAGGGAGTCAATAGCGGTCAGGGCCGATGCGCCGTCGGCAGTGGTGCCCACGACTTCAAGACCGGGCGCGGCGGAAACCACCGAGCGCAGCAGGCTCCGCATCACGGCCGAATCGTCCACGATGAGAACCCGAGTAGGGCAGCCAGCCGGCATCGTTCAGGCCCCCACCAGGCCGAGAAGGACCCGCTTCTCAGTCAACACCTTGCCGTCGAAGTGCTTCATCAGGCGATCGTCGACCACGAGTGCTCGCATTGTGTCCTCAGAACTACAGTGATTTTGCAATATTTCGGGCGGATCACTCTCGCTGCTAGAGGGCCCGCTCAGTCAGGCGGCGTGGGCTCCGCCCAGCCGCATGGGGTCCAGCCGATCGGCATTCAACATCACCAGCAGGCTGTCCTTGAGCTTGTATGCGCCGGCAAACACGTCTCTCCGGCGCTCGTCGAGAATGGAGGGATTGGGCTCGTGGTCGGCCGTGGAAACCGTCAGCACCTCGCCCACCGCGTCGACCAGAAGGCCGTAGCATCCGTCCGCCCCTTCGAGAACCAGAATGTCCTGGTGACCGTCTTTGGGCGGCAGACCGAGCAGGTGGCGGAGGCTCACCGTCGTAAGCACGTCGCCGCGATAGTGAACCAGCCCGCCGACAAAGGGCGGGGCCAGGGGAACCGGCTGCGGACGGGCCGAGCCGACTATCTCCAGAATGTGAGTAATGGGAACGCCGAACAACGCCTCCCCCAGGCGAACCGAACACATTTCCACCAGCGTTTCCGGCGCTTTTTCCTGGCCATCTAGCCCAATTGCCGCGACATTCATTGCCTCGCCTCCGCAAACTGGTTCCACTCGCCCTGTTCCTGATCCCTGGACGGCAGCGTCGGCGCGCCGCCCAGGTCCACCACATCGGTCACGCGATCTTTCAGCAGCGTCACGCCGTCCGCACGCTGGCTGGCGCCGGCCTCAAACAGATCGCCGCCCGATGCCACATCCAGCACATGCGAGACGGCAAAGCCGATTTGACGATTGCCCTCACGGCACACGACCACGACGATTTGCCGTTCCGGACCTCCCTGGTTGGCCGGGTCCGCTTCAGCCGCAGCCAGGACGCCGCCCGAGTCCTCGACCGGCAGCAGCTGACCATCGAAATTGAGCACCGGGCGACAGCCCACGTACTCAATACGCGACAGCGGAAGCTGCTCGATGCGCAGCACATCGGCCAGCGGCACGGCAGCCCTGCGCCCGCCGGCGTCGACCAGCAGATATTCAACACCCTTCCGGCGGTTGGTTTCGGGCTCTGCTTCGACCCCGCCGCCGGACTGCACTTCCTCGCTCATAGCGACCCTGGCCCGGAGAGCGATGGCCCCCGGATCGAGAATCAGGGCCAGTTCGGCATTCCCCAGCACGGTTGCTCCGGAGTAGATGCCGATACTTTTGAGCACCGCGGAGAGCGGCTTGACGACAATCTCCTCCGGATCCGCCAGACCATCGACCACCAAGCCAAAGCGGCGGCCATCGGCATCGAGCACAGCGATAAAGTTGTCCCGCCGGGCGGCGATTCCAGGCTCGATTCCGGGCATCAGCAGGCGGTCGAGAAAGACCAGCGGCAGCAACTTGCCGCGCAGCCGGTAGAGAGGCGCGTTTTCGATCCACTGGATGGCCGTGGCGAACTGCCGGGGTGGTATATGCACCAGTTCCAACAGCGCTCCCTGGGGCAGGGCGAAACTCTGGTTCACGCTCCGGACGATGAGGGCGGGAATGATAGCCAGGGTGAGCGGGATGCGCATCCGCAGCGTAGTTCCCTTGCCCGAGTGTGAGTCGATTTCGACCTTGCCGCCGATCTTTTCTACATTGGTGCGCACCACGTCCATGCCCACACCCCGGCCGCTCACGTTGGTGATAGCCGCGGCGGTCGAAAAACCGGGCAGAAAGATCAGTTGCAGCAGTTCGCGCTCGGTCAAATGCGCGGCGCGTTCCGGAGTAATCAGGCCGCGTTCGATGGCCTTCTGGCGTATTTTCTCGACGGAGATGCCGGCACCGTCGTCCGTAACCTCGATAAGGACGTGGCTGCACTCCTGCACGGCCCGGAGTTTGAGCGTCCCCTCCGCGTCCTTTTGAGCGGCCTGGCGCACCTCGGGCGGCTCAATGCCGTGATCGAGCGCGTTTCGCACCGCATGGATCAGCGGGTCCTTGACGGCCTCGAGCAGGCTCTTGTCCAGTTCCGTGTCCTGGCCCTCGACCTCCAGCCGCACGCGCCGGCCGAGTGTGTGCTGCAGATCGCGCACCATGCGCGGCATCTTGGAGAAGATGTTCGAAACCGGCTGCATGCGGGCCTTCATCACCGCTTCCCGCAGGTCCGCCGTGACCATATCGAGGCGGCGGGAGAGCAGGGTCATGTTGGGATCAGCAGAAGTAGCCTGCAGTACTTGGTTGCGGGTCAGCACAAGTTCGCCAACCAGGTTCATCATCTGATTCAGGAGAGTCACATCGACGCGCAGCGAGCTTTCTGCAGCGGTTCCGAGGCCCTGAATGCGCGTGCGGGCCGGTTCGCCGTCGGCAGCTTTGGAAGATGGCGGCGCGACCGACGCCGGATCTGGCGGCTGTCCGGCAGTCCGGGGCTGCGCAGGAACAAGTGAAACCGCGGCGGCTGGTGCGGGCACGCAAGCCGCGCCAATCGCAACAGCGACCGGCTGGTTCACTGCAGCACCAGCCGGGACCTGCAACTCGCCGAGGCTGCTGATGAGGACATCGTCTCCGCCATCGCCCTCCGCGCCTTCCGCCTCAATGGTCCTGAGGATGAGGCGCAGGCCGTCGAGCAATTCAAGTAGCCCGGTGATGTGCGGGCCATCCGCGACCAGCTTGCCTTCCCGCAGCAGGCCGAGCAGGTTTTCTCCGGCGTGGGCCAGCTTTTCCAGGCGCTTGAAGCCCAGGAACCCGGTGGTTCCCTTGATGGTGTGCACGGAACGAAAGATCTCACTGATGAGGCCAGCATCCTGCGGGCGCTCCTCCAGGTCGGTAAGACAGCGCTCCATGCGGTCCAGCCCTTCCTGGCTTTCGATCAGGAACTCACGAGTCAATTCATCCATCGCATCCACTCATCCATTTATCCGCTTATCCGTCCAGCCCGGCTCGAGGACTCCCGCGCCGCGTGCACTCATTTCGTTTATCGGAGGGATGGAGGCCAACTTGAGAAAGACAGGGGTTAGGGATTAAGGAACGGGGATCAGGGAACGGGGAACCGCCGCTCGGATGTACAGCGGGCACAGCAATGCTTTAGCCTCAAAGATCACGCGGAAAAGAGATGGGAGACCCGATGAGCGAACAATATGCGACGGAGCCGCTGTTGGAGAGCCTGATGGACTACGCGCGCCAAGCCGCGCTGCGCGCCTATGCGCCCTATTCCAAATTCCGGGTGGGCGCGGCGCTTGAGCTGGACAATGGCGAAATCGTCACGGGCGCCAATGTGGAGAACGTCAGCTACGGACTGACAATCTGCGCCGAACGTTCCGCGCTGGTGCGGGCGGTTGCAAAGTTCGGGCCGGGAATCCGGATTGTGGCGGTGGCTGTCGCCAATCTGAACAATGCCCCCAGCCCGCCCTGCGGAGCCTGCCGCCAGGTGCTTGCCGAGTTCATCCTCCCCGAAGCGCCGGTACTGTTCCCCGCAGCCGGGGGACAGCGCACCATGACGTTTGCCGAATTGCTGCCCGCGGCGTTCGACATGAAACTGAAGTAAGGCGGGAGATCATGGAGCATTCCGAATTGGAAACAAAAGACCGCACGCCTCTGCACACCATCGACCTGATCCGCAAGAAGCGTGACGGCGGCTCTCTCGATGAGCGCGAGATCGGTTTTCTGGTCTCGGGCGCTGCTTCGGGGACGATTCCGCTCGAACAACTCTCCGCGTGGCTGATGGCTGCGTGGCTGCGCGGGCTCTCGCTGGACGAGACGCGCGCGCTCACGCTGGCTATGCGTGATTCGGGAGAAAAATATTCTCCCGCAGGGCTGGGCAAAGTGGCCGTCGACAAGCACTCCACCGGTGGAGTGGGCGACAAGACAAGCTTTCTGGTAGCGCCCCTGGCCGCGGCCTGCGGCTTGGCCGTGCCCATGATCAGCGGGCGGGCGCTCGGCCATACGGGCGGCACGCTGGACAAGCTCGAAGCCATCCCCGGCTATCGCACGGCGTTGACACTGTCTGAATTTGAGACAGTTTTGAAGAAGTGCGGCGCATCGATCGTGAGCCAGACGCCGGCACTGGTTCCGGCCGACCGTGTGCTCTATGCGCTGAGAGACCGCACCGGCACGGTCGAAAGCCCAGGGCTGATCTGCGCGTCCATTTTGAGCAAGAAGCTGGCGGCCGGGCTGGATGCATTGGTTCTGGACGTGAAAACCGGCTCCGGTGCATTCATGCGCAGGCAGGAGGACGCCGAGTACCTTGCCGCACTGATGGTGGCGACCGCCGAGGCCGCCGGTACCCGCACCGTGGCGCTGATGACCGATATGAGCCAGCCGCTGGGGCGCATGGCGGGCAACTGGATCGAGCTGGTCGAGTCGGTGGAACTGCTGCGCGGCGAAAGGCCACCGGCGAGCGAGGACCTGCGCCAGCTTTCGCTGGTTCTGGCGGGGTGGATGGTCCATCTTGGCGGGCAGGCAGCGACGCCGGAGGCCGGCTACGCACGGGCGGAAGCGGCACTGACCGACGGTTCGGCGCTGCGTTGCTTTTTTGCGATGGTCGAGGCGCAGGGCGGCGATACAAAAGTGTTCGACGATCCGGCGGGCTTTCACAAGCCGGGGGCGACCCAGGTGGTGAAGGCGTGGGAGAGCGGGTTTGTGGCGGAGATGGATACGACTGCCCTGGGCTGGGCCGTGCAGCGGCTGGGCGCTGGACGGGAAAAGGCTGGAGAGCCGGTGGATCCGCACGCCGGCATTGAGTTCCATCGACGGCGCGGCGCACAGGTTGAGGAGGGCGAGCCGATCGCAACACTTTACGCCACCCATGCTGGGCTTTTGGTTGAGCCAGAGGCAATTCTGAAGCGGGCGATTCATTTCTCCAAAGCCCCGCCGCCGGAAGTGCCCCTGGTGAGCCGCATCTTCACGCGCGAGACGGCCGAGGCTCATCTGCGCGATGCTGTAAGGTAGTCGAAGAACAGCTTTCAGCTTCCAGCTTCCAGCCCCTGGCCTGGCCGCTCCGAATCGGGGAAGGACGGTCAAATAGAGCGCTAGAGCAGATAGCGGCGAGGCACGAGCTAGAGGCTAGAAGCTAACGGCTAGAAGCTGCTTTTGAGGAGTGCCCGTTTTGGATCGATTTACCGGAGTGCTGGGGATTCTGGCTGTGCTGTTGGCGGCCTGGCTAGGCTCGACTGACCGCAAACATATCCGCTGGCGCACGGTGGCCTGGGGACTGGGACTGCAAGTCACCTTTGCTTTTCTGGTGTTGCGCTTCGACTACGGACAGCGAGCGATGACGTGGGCAGGCGGCGTGGTGAACACCATGCTGTCGGCGACGTTCGCCGGAACGCGCGTGCTGTTTGGCCAACTCGGCCTTCCCAACTCCGGGGCATTCGGGAATCTTCTGCCGCCCAACTCGGGAGCGATCTTCGCGTTCCAGGTGCTGCCGACCATCATCTTCATCTCGGCATTCTTCGCGGTCCTCTACCACATTGGATTGATGCAGATCATCATCCGCGCCATGGCGTGGGTGATGCTGAAGACCATGCGCATCTCCGGCGCCGAGAGCATGAATGTGGCGGCGTCCATCTTCATGGGGCAGACCGAAGCGCCGCTCACCATCCGGCCCTTTCTCAAGGGCGCCACACGCAGCGAATTGATGACCATCATGACCAGCGGCATGGCTCACGTTTCGGGCGGAATCATGGCCATGTATATCGCGCAGGGAGTGGAAGCGCGGCATCTGCTCTCCGCGGTGATCATGACCTCGCCGGGAACGATCCTGATGGCCAAGATGCTGGTTCCGGAGACCGGCGTGCCAGCGACCGAGGGCCGGGTTGTGATCCCGAAAGACGAACTGCACAAGGACGAAAACCTGATTGGCGCCATTGCCCGCGGCACCATCGACGGCGGCAAGCTGGCCTTCAACGTGGGCATCATGCTCATCAGCTTTCTGGCGCTGGTCGCGTTGTTGGACAGTATGCTGGGCTGGGTGCACGGCGGGATGCCGTGGGTTCCGGGGTCGCTGGGGCAGATTCTGGGCTTCGCTTTCGCGCCTGTTGCGTGGCTGATCGGTGTTCCGTGGCACGACTGCCTGGCCATCGGCAACCTGCTGGGCACGCGCATGGCGCTCAATGAAGTGATCGCCTACATCGCGCTCGGCGCGCAGAGGGCAGCGCTGGCGCCGCGGTCGTTTACGATTGCGACCTTCGCTTTGTGCGGATTCGCCAACCTGGGCTCGATCGGAATGCAGATTGGCGGCATCGGTGCGCTGGTTCCCGAGCGGCGGAACGACCTGGCCCGGCTGGGTGTGCGCGCCATGCTGGCGGGAACAATGGCCAATCTGATTTCGGCTTCGATTGCGGGAATGTTTCTGGGGTAATGAATCCGATGGTTCGTTGACGAAACATGGGTGCCCCACCCTCGGGGGTGGCACCCGCTTCAATTCGCAACTCCGCCCATACTTCAATTCCCAACGTCTTTAGTCCTCCACGGCGCTTCCCCGTAGTCGACGCACGCGATAAAAGATCGTCAGAAACGTCACCGACCCGCAGGTAAGCAAGCTGGCTGCCATGCCGAGTATCAGCGAGAGGTCCTGCTGGTAGAGCCCGTGCACGATGCCGATGGCCTGCAGGATGCTGAAGCCGCCAAAGGTGATTAGCGAAATGCCTTCATCGGTCTTCTTGCGCCACACGGCCACGATCTGCGGCACGAAAAGCAACGCGTTGCACCCCAGCCCCAACCCGAAGATCACAGCGACAATCTGCTTCATTCGTAAACATCTCCCACGAGCCGGAACGCGTTCGGCCGCACCAATCTCTGTTTCTATCCTCTCATCTGAAAAGAGTCGGGCAATCTCGGCGTCCGCACCGATTGGCCCTCTGACGGAAACACCGCGTGGATGCCGCGCCGGGCACAAAATCTCCCACAAAGATCGCGCTTGAAGCCGCTTCAACTCCGGTGTATAAAGAGTTCACCCTTTGTGAGCCTCTCCCCAGGAGGGTACCCCAAGTGTCCGCTCCGCTGCCCAACCCCATGGGTTCGCCCAATCCCCCGCCTGTCGGCGCGTCTCAACTTTCCGAACGGGAGTGGGATAAATTAATCAATATTATTCTTGAAGGATTCGTCGTTCCGGTCATTGGACAGGAGTTACTAATTGTCCCCAGCCAAAGCGGGCAAGACGAGCCGCTTTACGACGTGTGGGGCCGCGCGCTGGCGGAGCAGGCGGGTCTTGCGTTGCCGGAAGATGATGGAACGCCGGCGCTCTACCAGGTAACCAACCAGCTCAGCCAGTCGCAGAACAGCAATGACTTGGCCATCGACGTGGATTATGTGATCCGGCGGCAGCCCTGGCCGATTCCCGAAAGCCTGCGCAAGCTGGCCCGAATCCGCAGCTTCTCACTGTATGTGACGACGACCGTCGACCACTTGCTGAAGGCGGCCCTGGATGAGTCGCGCCCGGAGTGGAAGGGCCAACAGCGGGACATAGGATATGCGCTGCACGGCGACAAAGTGCGCAACGATTTGCCCGACGAGTTCGATTTTCAGTCAGCGCCCGCACTGTTTCACCTTTTTGGCGCATCCAGCCCTTTCCCCAGTTCGTTTGCGAAGACCGAGGACGACCTGATCGATTTCAGCGCGTCGTTGCTGGACGGACAATATTCCCCGGAGCGCTTCTACGACTATCTGCAGAAGAAGACGGTGCTGCTTCTGGGCTGCAGTTTTCCCGACTGGCTGGGCCGTTTCTTCATTCGCGCGCTGAACGCCAATCGAGACGTAGAAACCATCAACATCTATTACGTGAGTTCCCGCCAGGAAGCCGGATTGGAAAACTACCTGCGTCGCAAGCGGGCCCGGGTACTGGTGCCGCGATCGCCGGTGGCTTTTGTGGACGAGCTTTACCGCCGCTGGCAGTTGCGCCAGGGCGAGATTCAGACGCTGCCCGTGACGCCGGTTGCTGAAAGCTCTGCGGCGCCGGAGATCAAGCGGGGAGCCGTCTTTTTGAGCTACGCGGGAGAAGACCGGGCCACGGTGAAAAGAATCCGGGCGCAGTTGGAAGCCGCGAACATCGACACCTGGATGGACGAAAGCGGATTGGAGCCGGGCGTCGAATACCAGTATGTCATCCGTGAAAATATTCGCAACGCATCTTTCTTTCTGGCCTTCATTTCGCGGTCACTTTCGAGCCGCGAGGAGCGGTTCCTCTGGAAGGAGTGGAAATGGGCCGAAGACGCAAGCCTGGAACGGAGAAAAGAACAGCGGTTCCTGCAGCCGGTGGTGATCGATAACACCCAGCCCGGCGCGTCGTTTGTCGATCCTCCTTACCGCGAGTTGCATTGGGCCAAGCTGCGGGACGGATTATTGACGCCGGAATTCATTCAGTCTCTCAGCCAGGGTATCCGTTCCTTCAGGAGAGGAAAATGAGCCCTGAAAATCCAGCAAGTCCGCCTTCCAATTCTGCGACAGCAGCGCCCCCGCAGCCTGGCAATCCATGGCCCGGACTCGCCTCTTATACCGAACAGGACAAGGAAAGATTCTTCGGACGGGAACGCGAGATTGCCGAGGTGCTGCGCATGATCGAACGCGAAGCCCTCACAGTAATCTTTGGGCGCTCCGGGTTGGGAAAGACCTCATTGTTGCGGGCGGGCGTTATTCCCCAGTTGCAGGAGTCGGCGTACTTCCCCATCGCCCTGCGCCTGGATTATTCCGACCGGCGATTGTCCCCGGTCCAGCAACTGATCACTTTGGCGCGGGATGCGGCGCACGCGGCCAGTGTCGAACTGGAGAACGACCCCGCGGAGACCCCAGACCTCACGCTGTGGGAGTTCTTTCACTCGGTCGAGTTCTGGAGTCCGCGCAATGACCAACTGAAGCCCATTCTGTTCATCGATCAGTTTGAAGAGGTGTTCACGATCGGGCGCAATGTGGGGGTGGCCGCGGAGTTTCTTGAGCAGTTGGCCGACCTGATTGAGAACCGGATTCCACGCGCCGTGCAGGAGCGGGTAGTCCAGTCCGGCAAGCCGCTCCATATTGACGCCGCGGGGCGCAACTACAAGGTCGTCCTGAGCTTGCGTGAGGACTTTGTCTCGAAACTCGATTCGCTGCGCTCCTCAATGCCTGCGATCATGCGCAATCGATTTTCGCTGGAGCCGCTCTCTGGCGAACGAGCGCTGACGGTGATCGTCAAAGCCGGCGGCGCGTGGGTTGCACCCGACGTTGCACGCGATATTGTTGCCGCAGTAGCGGGCCGCACCGAGTCCGGCGATTCCTCCGCGGAGTATACGGATTACGCGGAGATTGAACCGGCCTATCTCAGCGAGATGTGTCACGAGTTGTTTGACCGCATGTTGGCCCTGGGCCGGAGCGCAATTACCCGCGACCTGGTGAAGCAGGAACATGGCGGCATTCTGGAAGAGCTCTATGAACGCAGCTTCGATGGATTAAGCGGCAAGGCGCGCGTGTTTGTCGAAGACCGCTTGCTGACCACCTCCGGGTTTCGCGCCGCTGTTCCGCTGGCGGACGCCCTGCGCGAAGGGATGGACGCCAAAGAGTTGGAAACCCTGGTGGATCGCCGCCTGTTGCGATTTGAGGATCGCCTGGGAACGACGCATGTGGAACTTTCGCATGACTTGCTGACCAGCGTGGTTCTGCGGAGCCGCGACGAAAGGCGCGCTCACGAGGCGCTCGAGAAAGAGGCGGTGCGGCAGGCGGAACTGCGGCGCGCTTTCCGTTCGCGGGTCACAGCCGCGCTTGTCGGCGCAGTGATTGCCGCAATGTTCCTCGGGACGCTGTTGTTCTGGGCGCTCGAGGAACGGAAACTCGCGAATCAGGAGCGAGCCTCTGCTGTCAGTGCGCTTCTAATCGCAGACAGTGCGCGCAAAAGGGCGGATGACTCCATACGAATGTCGGAAGTGCAGCAGAACGCGCTTAAAGACCAGGCTAAAGAATTGGAACTCCAAAAGGAGATGGCCGAGACAGAGAAGAAACAAGCCGACGCAAGCAATCAGGCGATGAAAGCCGAGAAAAACAGAATCCAGGAACTGAGCGACAATACCTTGCAATCCTTGCAGGATGTAACTGTGGGGACGTATCAGGATGCGTTGAAGGTCATCGACCTCTACGACAATAACCTGGATGAGAACGTCAAGCAGCAGTTGAATGCCAGCCTCAAGGCCGAGATGAAAACCTTGCGAGAATCGCTGAAGACCGCCGAAAAGATTCTCGCCGCCGAGCCCGACGATTCGTCGGCAAAGAGCATCAAGATGAGCCTGCTCTTCGCGATCGCCGATCTCGATTCGCGAGCGTACGGCTTTGACGAAACGGAATACAAAGATTTCCTTTCCTATAGCCGGACAAATCTCGACGATAAGGATGTGTGGCTGCAGGCGAAGGCGCTTCGGAGGGTTGCTCAGGCGGGTGGAATCATGTACCGGAAGGGTGACCAAAATGCGGCAAAGGCGCTGCTGGAGGAGGTTCGTCTCAAGGGCGGCAAATTGCAAAGCCGGAGCGATCGAGGCAGCTTTACGGCGGCCACATGGGATTCACTGGAAGACGCCTATGAGGATTGCGCCAAACTGCAAAGAGAGCACGACCCGGAGGATGCGAAATCCTGGTTCGTTCTCGCGATCCAAACCGAAAAACTCGCGGCTCAAATGGATGACGGACATTTGAGAGACGTGGCCCTGATCTGCGATTCATTTGGCGACTTCGAAGTTGCCCAGCGAGACTATCCGACCGCCATCCGGGAGTATACCGACGCCATCCAGTCCTCGAAGGAGATGCTCCGCATTCACAACGCAGGAAAGCCGGACTTGGCTCTTGTGACCTACCTCGTCGATCGCGGCGACGCGGAGTTCAAATCTTCGGCTGTCGACGCTGCCCGCAGCGACTTTCAGGAGTCGCAGACACTAACCGACAAGCTCGACGATACGCCGGAAAACCGCTACCAGAAAATGGTGGTTTTGGAGCGACTGGGAGGGCTGGAAATGGCAGCCAAGAGTCTTAGGCAGGCCCTCGATTGGTACACCCGGGAAAAGCAGATCGCCCTGGAACTGGCGGACAAGGACGTACATCGCCGGCAGTCGCTCCCGGTGGTCTATGAAAAGGTGCGCGATGCGCTCCATGCGCTGGGCGACACCCAGGGTGAAAGGTTGGAGTTGGAAGATGAAGCCGCTCACTTTGAAAAATGGACCAGGCCTAATGACGATGCCAGTATTCAGGCATACATCAAAGTGGTGGAGGCGCTTGGCGATTTCACTTTCAAGCAGGCAGATTACAAGTCCGCACAAGCTTCTTATGAGGCTGCCGTGACGCAGGCGCAACAACTTGCCGTGCGATGGCCGAGCGCGTCCAATCGCATCCTGCACTGGGACGCGCTGTACAAGGCCAGTTCCGCCGCCGAAGAACTGAACGAGAAGGATGTCGCGCTGAGCGATCTTCGGGACAGCCTCAAAGTTGCGCAGGATTTGCCAGCGAACAACGAAAAGCGCGACCTCTTGCTCGCCTATAGTCAATTCCATATGGCGCGCATCTATGAAGGCCAGGCACAACCGGGCGACGCATTGAAGATGTATCGGGAGGCCAAGCCGGCCGTGAGCAAGCTGGCAGTGAACGACTGCGCAGAACACCTGGATGATTTTCACCAGGCGGAGTTCGGAATCATCAAGGCGCTGGTCGAGTTGAAACGACAAGACGAAGCGCAGGCCGAGGGGCGAGAGGCAAAGCAATTCGTCGAGACCAACTGCGCTGCCGTGGAAAAGGATGGTAATAAGGAAGGAAAAGCTACCCTGGCACAGTTCTGGGGCGGACTTGGGTATAGCTTTACCATGGCCGGCGCGGATGCGCTTGCCCTGACTTGCGACGAGAAGGGGCTCAGCATCGACGGCAGCCAGGCCTGGATCAAGGTGAACGTTGCCCACGCCTATCTTTTCACCGGCCGCGTGGACGAGGCAAAACGCTTGTACAACGAGATCAAGACACTGCAGTGGAACGACCGTCTGCTCAGGCAGGACATTCGCGCCGATTTCAAGGAGTTGCGTTCCCTGGGACGCGATCACCCCGCCATGGACGGCATTCTCAGCATGATTGAAGAACCAGGCAAGTAGATTGCAGCGGGATGTAACTGAAGGTCGCGAATGATGCGGTATAGGTAAATTCAATTCGCCGCTGCGACGGAAGCGGCTGGGAAGAGTGGAGAGATCGATTGGCAAACGCCAAGACCTTTGAGCCGATCCATAGGAGGCAGTTGCAGCACGAGAGCGAGCACCCGCCGCGCGCCCGTCTGGTGTTGAGAGTCGGCGTGACGGGACACAGGCCCGGGGGGCTGGCTGCCGCGCATCAGGAACAACTGCACCAACAGATCGACTCCATTCTGCTGTGTCTGCAGGAAGCGGTGCAGGCCGTTGCCGGCCATGGGCTTTACAGCAGCGAAGAACCCGCCTTGCGGATCATCTCTTCGCTTGCGGAGGGTGCAGACAGGATGGTGGCCCATCGAGCTCTGCAGATGGGTTTTGAATTGCAATGCCCACTGCCGTTCCATCGCGATGAATATGAACAGGATTTCGACGATCCTCACGCCAAACAGGAATACCGCGACCTTCTTCAGCGAGCCACAAGCGTTTTTGAAATCGATGGCTCGCATGAACAGGGTCCACAAGCTTATCTTGCCGTGGGACGCATGCTCATTACGCAGTGCGATGTACTCATTGCCATCTGGGATGGCAAGCCCGCGACAGGAGTCGGCGGCACCGGACAGGTTGTGGAGGAAGCGCTTCTGCTTGGCGTGCCGGTGGTGCGCATTGACTCCCATCACGGCCACGCAATTTCGTTTGCCAACAACGAAGATCCGCTGCGGGCGCTGGATATGCGCGTCAAACGGATGTTGATGCCCAGACATTCCGAGACGGGCGAACAGGGGAAAGCCAAGAGGGATCTGCGCGAAACCTATTTCAGAGAGACCCGGCACTGGTGGCGCAGCCCAGTGTACAAACTGTTTGAGAAGTTTGTGTCGGAAGGTTCATTGAGTGTTGGATTGCACCTGAGCAAAGGTGAAGCGCTCACTGATCCCGGGGTTTATACGCACTTTGAGTGGGCGACCTCGCTCAGTGTCTTTTATGCGGAATTGCGTCGAAGCGCCATTTTGGGCTTGTACATATTGGCGTGGCTGGCGGTGTTGTGTGCCGTCATCCCTCTTGCCATTTCAGAGGAAGAGAAGTCGTTCAGGACCTCGTTTGTGGTGGCCGAGCTCGTATGCATTCTGTTGATTGCTTCGGTCGTCTGGATGGGACTGCATTACCGCTGGCATGAGCGCTGGCTGGCCTATCGCATGTTAGCCGAGCAACTGCGCGTGTTGGATTATCTCGCCGTGCTGGCGCGCACGCTTCCGGCATTCCGGCCGCCGGTTCACCTGGTGAGTCCCGACTCAAACCTCAACTGGGTCAACTGGCACTTCCGTTCCATCGTGCGCGAAATTGGATTGAAGCCGGGAAAGGTGACGCCAGACTATGTGCGCAGCGCGCGCGATGGATTGAGCGCCGTCATCACCGGTCAAAGCCAATTTCATGCGGCCACGGCGCACCGCTGTCACATTTTGCAGCACAGGTTGCACCTTGCAGGCATTACGCTTTTCGTTCTCACCGCATTAGCGTGCACCACGCATCTTTGCATTGAGTACCAGGAGCGGAACGAAGCGCTTGCAGAAGGAGGGCATCGATTCGAGAAAGCCTCGATCTGGCTGACCATTGGAGCTGCCATTTTGCCTGCAGCCGGAGCTGCACTGGCGGGAATTGTAGGACAGTCGGAGTTCGAGCGCGTCGGAGGGCGGTCCCACGCCATGAGCAGCGGCCTCGACTCGATCGAGAGAAGGCTCCGCAGTCCGGCGAACGACAACTTCGCCAGCTTGAGCGAAATTGCCGAGGATGCGGCGCACATCATGACGGCCGAGGTGCAGGACTGGCATGTTCTGTTCAAAGGGCGACCGATTGAACTGCCTTCGTAGATTGGCCGGATGTGCGATCCAGGCGAAAGCTCATTTGCGGCGGGCGAGAGCTCAGTGGCCGGTGCAGAGAAAACTTTGGATGCCTTTCCGAGGACACGCTTTCGCAGCCCGGCCCGGTGCCAGACTATTCTGTTGGAGACGATAATTTTCGTACCGCGAGGCTCCAAGTGCACATGATCGACCGGCTTCTCCTTGCTCTCATTGTTTTTTTGTTTCTGGCTGGAATCTTACCAGCCGGTGCTTCTCCCGAATCGGCCCAGAACTTGAACTTCACCCGGCTGGACCGCGTCACCTCCTCGCGGGCAATTCCCAATGGAATTGAAATCCATTCGGGCGCAGCCTTGATGCAGATTACCGCTCTGCGCGAGGATGCGATTCGAGTGCGCGTGGGCGCGGACGGGCGTCTGCCGGAGGATGCTTCCTGGGCTGTTCTGCCGGCCGCGCGCACTTCAACCGTGACGGTGACGCCGGAAGCCAGCGCGACCGCTGTTGGATTCAAAACCGCCAAGCTGCAGGTCTCCATCCGCAAGTACCCGTTTGCGTTGACGGTGACCGATCTGGACGGCCATGTCATCGCCGAGGAACTTCGGCCCATCGAATACAACGGGGCCAGCTTCCGGGCCTACTTCAAATCGCCCACGGACGAGCACTACTTTGGCCTGGGCGACAAGCCCGGCCCCCTCGACCGCCGCAACCAGGCCTTCAGCAACTGGAACACCGACGCCCCCGGCTGGCAGGAATCCACTGACCCGATTTACAAGTCGATTCCCTTCTTCATCACCTTCCGCAAAGGCATCGCGGCTGGGATCTTTCTGGACAACACATGGAGAAGCAGCTTCGACTTCAACAAAGAATACAGAGACGGCTACTCCTTTGGTTCCGAAGGCGGACCGCTGGACTTCTACATCCTGTACGGTCCTGAGCCCAAGGCTGTGATGCAAAGCTGGGCCTGGCTTGCCGGGACGACGCCGCTGCCCCCGATATGGTCGCTGGGCTACCAGCAATCGCGCTGGAGCTACTATCCCGAGACTGAGGTGAGGCGCATCGCCAGCCGGCTGCGGAGCGAGCGGATTCCTGCGGATGTGATCTGGCTGGACATCGATTACCAACTCAAAAATCGGCCTTTCACCGTCGACCCCGAGCGCTTTCCGCACTTCGACCAGATGATCCAGGATCTGAAGGCGCAGCACTTCCGCACGGTTGTCATTACTGACCTGCACATTGCTGATGCGCTCAATGTAGGGTACAAACCTTTCGATGAGGGCATCGCGGGCGATCACTTTGTCAAGAATCCCGACGGCACGCCTTTTGTAGGCGTCGTGTGGCCAGGGAAGGCCATGTTTCCCGACTTCACCCGCAAAGCGTCGCGTGATTGGTGGGGCACCCTCTATGCGGACTTCGTGAGCAAAGGGATTGCCGGGTTCTGGAACGACATGAACGAGCCGTCAGTCTTTCAGGTCGCTTCAAAAACCATGCCCGATGACATCCAGCACCGCATCGATGAGCCGGGATTTGCCCCACGCATCGCCAGTCACCTCGAGATTCACAACATCTTTGGAATGCAGAACAGCCGCGGTACGTATGAGGGTCTGCGCAAACTCGATCCCGACACACGGCCGTTCGTTCTGACGCGCGCCAGCTTTGCCGGCGGCCATCGCTACGCGGCCACCTGGACCGGCGACAACTCGGCCACCTGGAACCATCTGCGCCAGACTACACCGCAACTGCTCAACCTTGGACTGAGCGGATTTGCTATGAGCGGCGCCGATGTGGGCGGGTTCTCTGGCTCTCCAAAGCCGGAACTTCTGACACGTTGGCTTCAGGTGGCGGCCTTCCACCCCATTGACCGGGACCACACTTCCCTGGGCACCCGATCGCAGGAACCGTGGGAGGATGGCACGACCGACGACGTAAATATCCGCCGGCGTTACATCGAGGAGCGCTACCGGCTCATGCCGTACCTCTATACCACCGCCGAAGAGATGAGCCGGACAGGCGTGCCGATCATGCGGCCCCTGTTTCTGGAGTTCCCGAATGGCGCCTCGGACAAGGAGCCTCTCGACCTGACAGACGACAATAGTTTTTTGCTGGGTCCAGACCTGCTGGTGGCACAGAGTTCCAATCCCGATGAGGTGGACGACTACAGCGTCGCGTTGCCGCCCGTAGGCTGGTACGACTATTGGACCGGAGCGCTGGTTCAAGGCGGCGGGACTGCACAGGCCGCTCAGCCTGAAGTCCAGATCCACGGCAGTTTGGATACGCTGCCCGTCTTCGTTCGCGCCGGCGCCATTGTGCCTCAGCAGCCCTTGGTGCAAAGCACGCAGGAGAAGCCGGATGGGCCGCTCACCTTGCGCGTCTACCCTGCAACCCTGCCCGGCAAGGACTGCCGCGGCAGCGTCTATCTGGACGACGGCATCAGCTACGGCTTTCAGAAAGGCGATTTTCTGCGCACGGAATTCACCTGCCGGCCCACGGCCCACGGACTGGCGATTACCCTTTCGCCGCGCCAGGGCAACTTTGCTCCGTGGTGGAAGGTCGTCTCTATCGAGGTCTACGGCCAGACAAAATCGGCCGCTGGGGCCAGTGTTTCAGCGCCCGGCGTTGCCGGCATTGCCGCCGTTTCCGTGCCCACAGGATTCGACCCGGAGCACCATCGGATTACCGCTCTGGTTCCGGACGATGGAAAGGGAGTGGAACTCGAATTGACGTATTGAAGCTTGCTTCATAGGCCGGCGCCCGGGGCGATTTCCGGAAGCTCGTCGGCCTTGAGCAGCTCTTCACAGGAGGATGGTGTTCAGCAATGCTCCACAGATCGGGCGCACATGGACCCGGTCGAATGGGAAAGCGCTGAGCACCATTCAAAGGCTGACCGAGTTCACTTCACCAGATAGAGTCTGCAACAAACGTAGCCGGCATCCGGAGTGCGCAACGCGGATGCCGGCAACAGTTGCGTTACAGCAAAATCAGAGTTGATGTACCCGAAGCCAATGCCGCTAAGTTGACGCGACCAACAGGGAGCGGCGACCTCGCATAATCTCACCTGGGCACAGTTACTCTGATTTTGCTCTAGTTGTCTCCAGCGGCAGCGAGGTCCGTCTCAACCTCGCGCTCGGCCAGATGATCGAACCAGGTGAACTTCAAAATGGCCGATGTGGACAGAGTTACGGCTAAAGTGATCGCGGCGCGCTCGTACTCCTGAATCACGATGTAGAGCGGCAATGCCACCAGGCTGATCTGCCAGGCGATGCCGATGACGATATTGAACATATCGCGTGCGAAGTCGCGGTTGCGCTTGAAGCCGGGGTCCTCGGCCAAAACCTTTTCGAGCACCGGCCCCCAGAAGCCCCACGGCCGCACACGGCGGTAGAAGTCCATCAGCACCGCGTCGTCTTCGGCTTTGGTCAGCAGGGTTCCGAGCAGGCAGCCGACCAGCGAAATGGCAAGCACCAGCGGGAAGACGACCGTCACGTCCAGATTGACTGGATACCTGGCCAGAAGGCTCTTCACAGCCGGGACATTGCCCAGCAAGCCCGGAAACGCCAGCACCAGCGCCGAAGCAATGCCGGTGATCATGCCCCAGAAGTAGCCGTAACCATTAAAGCGCCACCAGTACCACTTGAGGACGTTGGAAGCGGTGTAACCTCCCCACAGACCGGAGACGATCCACAACACCACCGAGTTCACCGAGGTCACATTCCAGCCGATCAAAACGCCGATCACCACCACAACAAAAGAACTGAGATAGGCCAGACGAACATACGTCTTCGGTTTTGCATTTGGATTGATGAAGCGCTTGTAGATGTCGTTGACAAAATACGGGGGCGCCGCGTTTACCGTGGCTGCGAAGTTTGACATGAAGGCGGCCAGCAATCCGGCAATCAGAAATCCCAGCAGACCGGCCGGGACGAAGCGGCCGAGCGCCATGGGAAGCACCAGTTCAAAGTCCATGTGGGGCCCCATGGCCTTGATGTTGGTGTTGAAAAACACCGCTGCCAGAACTGTAAGGCCAATGATGAGAAAGTAGCGGGGCGGGGTGAGCACTATGTTCACCCACGCGCTCATCATCGAAGCTTCGCGCGGATTCTTCGAAGAGAGCACACGCTGCATGTCATAGTTGGGCGCCGGTCCGGCCGCCGAAATCAAGACTCCCTTGAAGAACAGCATCATGATCAGGAAGCCAAACAGCCCGTAGCCGTCCTGGGCGATCTTTCCGCTCGCCGAGGGCAGCAGCGTGGACCAGTCCAGATTGAGATTCCAGCCAAAAAAGAGGTTGTCCCAGCCGGCAGGCACCATCCGGTGCAGCGCATCCGGCGCCACCTTGACCATGGCGATAATGCCCACGGCAAACGAGGCGATGGCCAGAATGAAGAATTGCACGACCTCCGTAATGACCACGCTGATCATGCCGCCCTTGATGACGTAGACCGCGGTGATGGCGATCAGGATCAGCGCGTATTCATTGGCCGTCAGATTCCAGGGCAGGAACGTCTGCGCGAATTTGCCAATGCCTTTGAAGCCATAAGTGAAAAACCCGATGATGCTGACAAACGCGTAGAGCACCACGATCATGTGCGACAGTTGCGCGCCCCGCCCGGTGCCAAAGCGCGTCTTGATCCATTCCGCGCCGGTCATCACCTTCGAGCGCCGCAGCCAAGACGACAGGTAAACCATCAGAAAAATCTGGTTGAAGGTCGGCCATAGCCAAGGAATCCACACGCTCTTGATGCCATAGATGAACATCCAGTACACCAGCAGCATGGTGCCGCTGATGTCGAACATTCCCGAGGCATTCGAGATGCCCAATACGTACCACGGCATCTTGTTGCCGCCCAGAAAATAGGCCTGCATGTTTTGCGATGCGCGGTGCGAAACCCAGTAGCCAATGAACACAGTGCTGAGCAGATAGGCCACGATGATGACAAGATCCACGACGTGCAGATGCATTTCGAACCCTCTTGTTTTCGCGGAAAACCGGGCAAGGTTCTCGCACAGAACCGGGATCGCCCCATTTCGCTCGCGCACATACTTTTGCATACTCGCGCGGCTTTGGGCAAGTCGCTCCTCGTTTCCCATGGCACTTCGAACTAGTCTACAAAAACGTTTGATTAGATTTTATTCCGGGTCTATACTGGCGGCACGTTTACTTCGAGGGAGCACGCGTAATGAAGTTCGGCCATTTCGACGATCAAAGCCGCGAGTATGTCATCACCCGGCCGGATACACCCCTGCCCTGGATCAACTATCTTGGCTGCCAGGCTTATTTTGGGATCATCTCCAACACGGCTGGTGGCTACTCGTTTTATCGCGACGCTCGCCTCCGCAGGCTGACCCGCTATCGCTACAACAATGTGCCCATGGATTTCGGTGGACGCTACATTTACCTTCGCGATGATCAATCGGGCCAGTTCTGGTCGCCCTCCTGGCAGCCCACTCGCAACGACATCGAAGATTACTCGTGCCGTCACGGCATGGGTTACACCACCATTGGATCGTCGTTCGGCGGCATCGAGGCGCACACGCGCTACTTCGTCCCCCTCGACGAAACCCTCGAAATCTGGCAACTCACCATCACCAACCGGCGCACAACGCGGGCGCAAATCTCCTCCTTCGCCAGCATCGAGTTCTGCCTGTGGGACGCGCAGGACGACGCCACCAATTTCCAGCGCAACTTCAACACGGGACAGGTGGAAGTCGAAAACGGCGTCATTTATCACAAGACCGAGTACCGCGAGCGCCGCAACCACTTTGCCTATTTCGCCTGTTCTCAGCCGGGCGCCGGCTTTGATACGCAACGCGAGGCGTTCCTGGGCGCCTATCGCGGATGGGACTCGCCCGCCGCAGTTGAAGCCGGCCAACTGACCAACTCAATTGCGCACGGTTGGTCACCCATCGGCGCCCATCAGGTCACGCTCGATCTGGCTCCCGGCGAGACCCGCCAGATCGTCTTCGTCCTCGGCTACCATGAGAATCCCGTCGATCAGAAGTTCGATCCGCCGGGCTCGCAGACCATTAACAAAACCTCGGTCAAGCCGATTATCGCGAAGTATCTCGACCCTGCCCAGGCTGACGCCGCATTCGGGCGGCTGCGCGAATATTGGAACAGCCTGCTCGGCATTCTCCAGGTCGACACGCCCGACATCCACACCAACCGCATGGTGAACATCTGGAATGCGTACCAGTGCATGGCTACCTTCAACATGTCGCGCTCGGCTTCGCTCTATGAGTCCGGCATCGGGCGCGGCCTGGGCTTCCGCGACTCCAACCAGGATCTCCTCGGCTTTGTGCACATGGTGCCGGCGCGCGCCCGCGAACGCATTCTCGACCTGGCTTCTACGCAACTGCCCACGGGCGGCGCGTATCACCAGTACCAGCCGCTCACCAAGCGCGGCAACAACGACATCGGCGGCGGCTTCAACGACGATCCCCACTGGCTCATCATCGGCGTCTCGACTTATCTGAAGGAAACCGGCGACTGGAGCATCCTCGACGAATTAGTTCCTTATGACAACCAACCCGGTTCCGAAGCAACGCTCTACGACCACCTGCAGCGCAGCTTCCACTACACTCTGGAGCGCCTTGGTCCGCACGGCCTGCCGCTGATTGGGCGCGCCGACTGGAACGACTGCCTCAACCTGAATTGCTTCTCGGACACGCCCGGCCAGTCCTTCCAGACCACCACCAACAAGGAGGGCAAAGTGGCCGAGTCGGTGTTCATTGCCGGCCTCTTCGTGCACTCCGGTCAGGAACTTGCCGCCATCGCCAGTCACCGCGGCCTCCATACCGAGGCGGCTGCTTGTCTGACGGAAGTCAAGAAAATGAACCAAGTGGTTCTAGAGCATGGCTGGGACGGCGAATGGTATCTTCGCGCCTACGACGACTTGGGCGCGAAGGTCGGCTCCAACGACAACGAGGAAGGCAAAATCTTCATCGAGTCGAACGGATATTGCGTTCTTGCCGGCATCGGGCTTGACGACGGTAAGGCCGGCAAAGCTCTCGCCGCTGTTCATGATCGCTTGGCCACACGACATGGCATCGTCGTGCAGCAGCCCGCCTTCTCGACTTACTATCTCAACCTTGGTGAAATCTCCTCTTACCCGCCGGGCTACAAGGAGAACGCGGGCATTTTTTGTCACGTCAATCCCTGGGTGATGATCGGGGAAACCCGCCTGGGACACGGCGATCAGGCGCACGACTACTACAGCCGCATCAATCCCTCGGCGCGCGAAGAGATCAGCGATCTGCACCGCTGCGAGCCTTACGTGTACGCGCAGATGATCGCCGGACGCGACGCGCCCACCTTCGGCGAAGCCAAAAATTCATGGCTCACCGGCACGGCGGCCTGGAACTACTACGCCATCGTGCAGTGGATTCTCGGCATTCGCACCACGCTCGACGGCCTTCAGATTGCACCCGTCATTCCAAAAAGCTGGCCGGGCTTCGCCGCGACGCGAGTTTTTCGCGGAGTGACCTACAACATCTCCATCGAGCGCCGGGGCGAAGGCAATCATATCTCGCTCCTCGTGGACGGCACCCCCATCGACGGCAACATTGTTCCTCTCCCCACCGGCGCAAGAAAGGAAGTTACCGTCAAGGGTATTCTGAGTTAGGCAACATCTGAGAGAATCGTCGCCTTGAAAGGGCACGACTTTAGTCGTGCCGTAAGTTGAACAAAAAGAAGGCGGGCTTTAGCCTCCGAGGGAAAGCAAATTGGAAATTGGGCACTTCATCAGAGGCCCCTTTGCCGACTGCATTTATCCTCACTTGAACAAATAGAAACGCCTTGTATTTCGGCAACATGCGGTGCTACGAGGGACACCCCTCCTGATGCAAAGGGACAAGCCATCAAACGTGCTGCAAACCTCTGGAAAGGGGATTTCTGTGCAAGATCTGCGACAGAAGGTGGAAGCGGAGTTACTCTCCAACATTCTGCCCTTCTGGCTCAAGCATTCCATCGACGACGAATACGGCGGCTTTCGCGGCCAAATCGCCAACGACCTCACCTTTGACCCGCACGCAGCCAAAGGACTCATCCTCAACGCGCGCATCCTCTGGACCTTCTCGAAAGCATTCAGCGTCTATCACGGCCCTGCGTATCTCGCCGCCGCCCGTCGCGCGTATGAATATCTCGTCCACTTCTTCCGGGACGCCAAATTCGGCGGCCTCTTCTGGATGCTCGACTTCGAGGGCCGTCCTATCGACACCAAGAAGCGGATCTATGGCCAAGCATTCACGATCTACGCACTGGCTGAATATGCGCACGCAAGCGGAGACTCCGATGCAATTACCAGGGCTTTGCGTCTCGTGGAACGCATCGAATCCACGGCTCACGATCCACTCCGCGGCGGCTATTTTGAAGTCTGTGAACGCGACTGGACCCTGGCTGCGGATCAGCGTCTAAGCGATGTGGATCTTGACGAGAAGCGGTCCATGAACACTCACCTCCATCTACTGGAGGCGTACGCCGCGCTGCTGCGCGTTCACGAGGATGCGACCGTGCGCTTGCGTCTGCGCGAACTGATTGAGATCTTTCTTCATCGCATCATCGATCCCACGACCCGCCACTTCATCCTGTTTTTCGACGAGCGATGGCGTCCACGGTCAAAGAAAATCTCCTTCGGTCACGACATCGAGGGAAGCTGGCTGCTCTGCGAGGCCGCCGAAGTCCTGGGCGACCCGGTGCTCCTGACGCGGGTCCGCAAGGTCGCAATCGAAATGGCGCAGGCCGTCTATGAGCAAGGAATCGATGCCGATGGTGGTCTGCTCTATGAGGCGGACTCCACCGGAATCATTGACGCCAACAGGCACTGGTGGCCGCAGGCGGAGGCAGTGGTCGGCTTTCTCAATGCAGCACAATTATCTGGCCAGCCGCACTTTCATCGCGCCGCCGAACAAAGCTGGGCGTTCATCGAGGAGCACATCATCGATCATGAGCACGGGGAATGGTTCTCGCTGGCTCCGCAATCGAGCGCGGCCTCTGCTGGAGACGAAAAGGTCGGCCCCTGGAAATGCCCTTACCACAACAGCCGGGCCTGCTTTGAAGTGATGCAGCGGCAAGACGCCGGCCTGCCTCTACCTCTTGCATTGCGTCGATGACGCACGAGCCACCATGTAAAGCGTCGCTCGGAAGGTTGAGTGGCGCTTAGCTCATGACGGCAATCCCTCTTCCGGCGGCAGGATGCCCATCTCGCGGTAAATCACCCGGATTTGGCGCCCGACTTTCGGCAACCGCGTGGCAAACAAGGCCCCGGCCACCAGCACCAGGGCGCCGTTCACGATCACCGTCCATGGCGCGCCGAAAGCATGGGCCATAGTGCCCGCCAGCAGACTGCCAAACGGCGCCATGCCCATGAAGGCCATGGTGTAATAGCTCATCACCCGACCGCGCATGTCTTCCGTCACAATAGTCTGAATCACAGTGTTGCTGGCGGCCATTCCTTGCATCATGCCCATGCCCGCCACCAGCACCATCACCATCGAAAGCCAGAACACGCGCGAGAGTCCGAAGCCGATCAGTCCCACACCAAAGACCGCTGTCGCAATAGGAATCATGCGCACCAGTCCCACCACGGTTCTGCGGGCCGCCAGCGACAGGGCCGACGCCAGCGCGCCAACGCCCATGGCACCCATCAGGAATCCAAGCGTATGCGGCCCGCCGTGCAGCACCCTGGCCGCAAAGATCGGCATCAGCACCACAAACGGCATGCCCATCAGGCTCACCACGGCAAACAGCAGCAGGATGGTCCGGATGGGCGCGAATTGCGACACATACGTCCACCCGGCCTTCAATTCGTGCAGCGTCGACGTGGGCACACGCTTGACCGCCGGGTCATGCAGACGCATCATCAGCAACGACGCAATCACCGCCATATAGCTGATTCCGTCGATCAGGAAACACCAGCCCTCGCTTGAAACCGCGATCAACATTCCGGCCAGCGACGGGCCCACGAGGCGCGCCATGTTCACCATGGACGAATTGATGGCGATGGCGTTTTGCAGATCGCGCCGGTCGTCGACCATCTTCACCATGAAGGCCTGCCGGCCGGGCATGTCGAATGCATTGATCATGCCCTGCATTACACTCAGCCCCAGCAGCCAGGGAATGGTGATGTGCCCGGAAAGTGTCATCCAGGCCAGCGCCAGCGATTGCACCATGGATAGGGTTTGCGTCCACACCAGCACCTGTCGCCGATCGAGCCGGTCTACCCACACACCGGCAAAAGGCGCCAGAAGAAACGTCGGAATCTGCCCTGCAAAGCTCACCGTGCCCAGCAGGAGCGCCGATCCCGTCAACCGGTAAACCAGCCAACCGGTCGCGACCCGCGTCATCCACGTTCCGATCAGCGAAATGCTCTGCCCGCCAAAAAAGAGCCGGAAATTGCGGTGCCGCAACGCACGCCATGCGTGGGAAATGCCAGTCGTAGCACTCGGTTCCATGTCAACTGCGGCCGCTTCCGCGCCTATCGTTTCTTCTTCACCGCTCAAAATTTCTTCCTCATGCGCAGTTGCTCGCCCTTCACTCCACTAGGTCAAACTTCGCGGCGCAATCCAAACCGCAGCCCCACTTGGATACGGGAGCTCTTCATTTGATCCGAAAGACCGGAGTGTGGACTCATGGATTCATCCCCGGCAGTTGCTCTGGACACCTCTGCTCGACTATGGTTCCCAAAGAAGCTGGGTTCGCCGCATGAGTCTCTATTGCGCCACGGGAAGTGCCGATGCCGATCTTTCTTCGGAACAGTTGAATGAACTGCTTGCCGGAGCCCTTGCAGCGCTCGGAGACCGCAGCCGAGTTCTTGTTGTCCCGCCCGATCAGAGCCGCGCTCACTCCCGCGCCGGCGAGTTGACCCGCGCCGCGTGGAAGCACTTCGGCCCGCGTCTCAAAGCCATTCTTCCCGCTCTCGGCACGCATACTCCCATGGAGACGGCGCAACTCGCGCAGATGTTTCCCGATGTGCCGCTCGACCTGTTCCGCGTTCACAACTGGCGCACCGATGTGGAGACGCTGGGCGAGGTACCGGCCGAATTTATTCACGAGCAATCGGAAGGTAAGCTCGACTACGCATGGCCCGCACAGGTGAACCGTCTCATCTCCCAGGGCGGATTCGATCTCATTCTTTCCATCGGCCAGGTCGTGCCTCACGAAGTCATCGGCATGGCCAACTACAACAAAAACATCCTGATCGGCACAGGCGGCCGCGAAGGCATCAACCGCAGCCACTACCTGGGGGCGGTCTACGGCATGGAGCGCATCATGGGCCGCGCCATTAACCCGGTGCGCAACGTGCTCAATTACGCATCGGACTGTTTCCTCCGTCATCTGCCCATCGTCTATGTTCTCACCGTGGTTGGACGCGGCGCCGACGGCGCGCTTGCGGTCCGCGGCTTGTTTATCGGCGATGATGCGGAGTGCTTCCATCGCGCCGCCGAGCTGAGCCTCAAAGTGAACTTCGAGATTCTCGACGAGCCGATCCAGAAGGCCGTGGTTTATCTCGATCCGCACGAATTCCATTCCACTTGGCTGGGCAACAAGGCCGTCTACCGCACTCGCATGGCCCTGGCCGACGACGCGGAATTGATGATTCTCGCGCCCGGCGTACAAGAGTTCGGCGAAGATCCGGCCATCGACAAGTTGATTCGCAAATACGGCTATCGCGGCACGCCGACCACGCTTGCGGCGGTCGAAGCAAACGGCGATCTGGCTGGAGACTTAAGCGCCGCCGCGCACCTCATCCACGGCTCATCCGAGGGCCGCTTCACGATTACCTGGTGCCCCGGAAAACTCAGCAAACAAGAAGTCGAAGGCGTTGGCTTCCGCTACGGCGACCTGGGCGCAATGCGCAAGCGCTACGATCCCGCCAAGCTCGACCACGGCTACAACGGCGTAGAGGGCGAAGACGTCTTCTTCATCGCTAACCCAGGGCTGGGGTTGTGGGCACATAGATCGCGGTTGGTATAGCACGGCGCGCGCGTCGTCGGCACGTCGCTGTCCTTACTTGTCGAGCCTGAAGATCACTTCGACGTTAATCGCAACAGGTACAGGCACGCCATTTATCATCGCAGGCTTGAAGCGGTATTTACGTACCGCCTCGACGGCTTTCTCGTCCAACCCCATGCCCAGTGGCCGAATCACGCGCACATTTTGCGGCAAGCCTTGCAGATCGACGAACAACGAGACGATACAGACTCCCTGGTATTTTGCCCGTCGCGCCTCTTCCGAGTACTCAGCTACGACTTCGTTTTTGACAACGGGCGGCCAAACCCCGTCGCCTACGCGATGAATGCGTGAACCGATGCTGTTCGAATCGCTTCGGGAGGAATCATCGGATACCAGGATGACTTCTTCCTGTGGTTGCGGAAGGGCGGCGAACTTCTGCACTGGCTCGGATCGCAACCGCAACCAATCGGCCTTCTCGCCTTTCTCGTTCTCCTCCTGCCTTACGCAGGCTTGCAAGTCGACTTCCACGGACTGCCAAATGGCGACCGGCGCGCCGTCGTGGGTTCCGGGGTTGAATCGATCTGCTGCGACAACCTGATGCGCAAGCTGATCCAGCTCCGGGCTCGACTGGCGAACGAACAGCAGATTCCACGGGAGCCCTGCCGCATCCACGATGGCGGAAAGCACGACCTTGCCGTCCACCTTTTTCTTGCACTTGTCGGCTGAGAAAGCAGGCATCTTCACCGGAAGAAGCTCGGGCGCCGTCACTCCCGGACCAACTGTGTAGACCTTGACGCGCGCCGAATGCGAACTGTCAGCATTGGCGACGTAGCGGTTAAGTATCCTCGGATACGCAATCCTCCTGTCGCTGAAGAAGCGCGTCCGGACGAAGATGTGAACCGGAACCGGTGTTCCATTCACCGTCCCCGGCGCAAATTTGGATTGCTTGACAGCGTCAATCGCAGCGTTATCGAAAGCGACGCCATTCGTGTGGACGACCTGGATGTTTGCCGGGGTTCCATCGGCGCCGATGATCATGGAAAGGATGCATTCTCCCTCGATAGCGTCTGCGGATGCGTCGGCGGGATAGACCGCTGCCACTCGCTCAATCACAATCGGCGCCGGGACACCGACGCCCGGAAAATACACACCGTCCTTGTCGGCCTCGGGCTGCGCGGGCTTGGCGGCCGCAGCCCCGTCCTCCGTTGGCCGTGCTGACGGCTGTTGAGTCCATGCCGCGCCGGTCGCCATCGCCAGCAGTGACAGCATCAGTCCTATTGTTCGCATGTAGGATCCAAGTCAACCTGAATTTGCCCCACTCTATCACACCAGCCCCAACTCCCGAAGCAGGAACCCGTAGTCGAAGGCGATCTCTTTCAGGTAGTCATAGCGCCCACTTGCGCCGCCGTGGCCGGCTTGCATGTTCGTCACAAGCAGCAGCGGATTGTTATCCGTCTTGAGGGTGCGGAGTTTGGCGACATACTTGGCCGGTTCCCAATACATCACCTGGCTATCGTTGAGAGATGTCTTCACCAGCATGGCCGGGTAACTCCCCGCTTTCAAATTGTCATAGGGAGAGTAACTCAGCATGTAATTGAAGTAAGTCTCCTCGTTCGGATTGCCCCACTCTTCGTACTCCGGAACGGTGAGCGGCAGCGAGGCGTCGAGCATGGTGTTCATCACGTCGACAAACGGTACATGGGAGAGAACGGCGCGGAAAATCTCGGGCTTCAAATTCACCACGGCACCCATCAACAACCCTCCAGCCGAGCCGCCTTCGATGGCCACACGCGCCGGGTCACCATAACCTGCCGCGGTCAGGTGCTCGACGGCAGAGATGAAATCCGTAAAGGTGTTGCGCTTCACGAGCATTTTGCCCGCATCGTGCCAAGGCTCGCCCAGGTCTCCACCGCCACGAATGTGCGCATAGGCCAGCACCACGCCGCGATCGAGGAGACTCAGGCGATTGGAACTGAATGCCACCGGCAGCGAATAGCCATACGATCCGTAGCCGTAAACATACAGCGGATTCTGTCCCGCCTCGCGCTTGTCCTTGCGATAGACCAGCGACACGGGGACCTGCACCCCGTCGGCCGCCGTGGTATGGACGCGCTCGCTCGCATAGAGCGTCCGGTCGAAGCCGCCGGGAACCTCGAGTTGCTTGAGCAGCGTCGATGCGCCCGTCGCCACTTCGTATTCGTAGATCGAGCTGGGCGTTACCAGCGACTGGTATGAATAACGAAACGTGGGGGTATCGAAGATTCGGTTCACGTGCGGCTGTGCACTGTAGGCCGGCTCCGGAAACGCGATCTCCCCGGCTGGCGCTGCCTCCGGGCCGTCGCCGTCGAATTGCCACAGCCGCAGCCGAGGCAAGCCGTCCTCGCGTTCGCAGGCGATAAAGAATCCGGCAAACAGATCCACCTCTTCGAGCATCACGTCCGCCCGGTGCGCAATGCGCTCGGTCCAGTGCTCGCGGCCGGGCGTGGCCACGGGAGCGGTGACCAATCTGAAGTTGCGCCCCTGATCGTTGGTGCGGATGAACCACAATCCATTGCGATGATCGATGGAATACTCGTGTTCGTCCACGCGAGGGCTGATGAGCGTGAACTGGCCCTCGGGCTGGTTCGCCGGCAGCACCCACGACTCCGTTGTGATGTGGCTGGCCGACTCGAACACCACGAACTTGCCGTCGCGTGTGCGTCCCGCGCCGAGGTTGAAGCGCTCATCATCTTCCTGATAGACCAAGACGTCGTCGGTGGTCTGCCCCACACAGTGTCTCCAAAGTTGGTACTGGCGCTTCTGCTCCTCGTCCTCGACGGTATAGAACAGCGTGCGATTGTCGGCCGCCCACACCGCCGAGCCGACGCGCTCCACCTCACCCGGCAGGGTGTCGCCGGTCTGGAGATCCTTGATGTGCAGAGTGTATTGGCGGAAGCCCGTCAAGTCGGTCGTATAAGCCAGCCAGCGGCCGTCGTCGGTCACATCGGTGCCGCCGATCGAGAAAAAGGCTTGGCCCTCGGCCAGCAGGTTGCCGTCCAGCACCACCTGCTCCGGCGTATCTTCGGTGGCGTTCGGCAAGCCATGCGTGCGGCAGTGGATGGCGTACTGCCGGCCCTCCTCGGTGCGTGTGTAGTACCACCAGTCGCCCTGCCTGTAGGGAACGGATACGTCCGTCTGCTTCACGTGCGACAGCATCTCGCCGTAAAGTTCCTCGCGCAGCCCTGCCAACGGCGCCATCACCGCTTCCGCATAGGCGCTTTCGGCCTCCAGATAAGCGGTTACCTCGGGATTCTGCTTGTCGCGGAGCCAGGCGTAGTCATCCACCAGCACCGTTCCGTGGAGGGGAGTCTCTTTATGTTCCTTGCGTGCAACCGGGGGCTGAAGCGTCGGATTCTGGGTCATTTGTTCTCAAGTGTAGTGCAAAGGCAGCCTTCAGCCTCTCGCTTCTAGCCGCTAGCTGCCGGGTTGGCTCCATTGGGTAGCCGTGGCGCGATTACCGGAGTGAGGGGTAGGCGGACAGCCCCAAGGGAACTTCTTCCCACCCGTCCGCGTACAATTGAGAGCGATGAAAGGCTTTCGCCGCATACATTCGACCCTCTTCCGGCTGCTCTTGGCAGCCTTCGTTTTCTTTTCCGCCAGTGCCCTCCTGGTCCAGCGGGGCTCGGCCGAGCGGGTCGAGGATCTACCCAAACCCACCGACTACGTAAGCGATTTCGCACACGTCCTGTCGCCGGAAGCCGTTGCCCGGCTGGATCGCCTCTGCGCGCAACTCGATCATTCGCAAGCGAATGCGCAGGTTGCCGTGGTCACAATTCGCACCCTCGACGGCGCGGACCCGGCCGAGTTTGCCAACGCGCTCGAAGACAAGTGGAAGATGGGCCGCAAGGGCTCGGATCGTGGCGTGCTGGTCTTTCTGGCCGTTGACGACCACAAGCGCCGGATCGAAGTGGGCTACGGTCTGGAAGGCATTCTGCCTGACGGCAAGGTCGGCGACATCGGCCGGGAGATGGTTCCGGCGCTGCGCGCCAATGACTTCGACGGCGCCGTCACTCTGGCCGTGGGCCAGGTGGCGCAGGTCATCGCCGCCGACGCCAAGGTCACGCTGGACGAGGCGCCGGCCCCGGTTGCCCGACCGGTTCGCCACGGAATCGTCCCCGGAAAGCTGATTCTGCTGTTCATTTTGCTCATCTTCTTTGGCGGCTTCCACCTTCTACGCTTCCTGCTCGGGTTTGGCCTGTTTTCAAGCTGGTTTGGCGGTGGGCCCCGGATCGGAGGAGGGTTCGGT
>Ga0224529_1000050_pt1 | contig 84382 bp, 71 predicted proteins | sample CBST50metaG_FD_179893 | JGI IMG/M metagenome (GOLD analysis project Ga0224529, IMG submission 179893) | Peat soil microbial communities from Stordalen Mire, Sweden - C.B.S.T50 | ecosystem: Environmental > Terrestrial > Soil > Wetlands > Peat | place: Sweden: Norrbotten County, Stordalen Mire...
AAGCCTTTTTTTGTAGAAAAAGAAGCTTCTTTTATTCGGGATATTGAATAGTTATGAATTAATTGTGTCATAAATAACTTGTGAGTTTAGCTATTGGGGGTAACGGTCGAGTTTTTACACAGCCTCTCCAAGTGAAGCCCTGACTAACAGTACAAAGCTGCATTAACGTGACAAATCCTTTTTTCAAGCAATTCTTTTTCCAACTATTTTCAGTCCTTTTTCTTGTCCGTCAAGCAGAGCAATGTTTGGCAGTGTTGCCCAATCTTCAAATCCAAAATGGCTGAAAAGCCGTAAGCTTGGTTCGTTATGTTCAAAAATAAATCCGAGCAATGTCTTAATCCCGAACTTAGGCGCATTATTGATGCAATACCGGAGTATTTCTTTTCCCACACCTTGTCCTCTGTATTGAGTATCTAAATAGATGCTTATTTCAACCGTTGAGTCATAAGCCGGCCTGCCATAGAATGATTGAAAACTAACCCAGCCAATGGTCGCATGGTCAGAATTTTCAATGACCCATAATGGTCTCTTGGATGGTGTATGTTCTTCAAACCATTTTTGTCTGCTTTCTACTGTTACTGATTCCGTATCAGCAGTAACCATTCTTGAAGGCACGGTAGAATTATAGATTTCCACAATTCGTACCAAATCATTTCGCGTTGCATCTCTATAATTTAATGCTGCCATATCGATTTCTTTTTCTCTCGATTCAAGAATTTTATTTTTCAATATCTGCATCAACACTTAACCCAATCCCAATTGGTGCTGTTTGCCATTCTCCCTGGCTTGTTTTTCTGTAATATGTCTTATGCATTAAACCTGCACAAAAATATAGATACCCCTTCCCTAAATTCTTAACTTGTTCAAGGGTTACAAGAAAATTGCCATCAACCACAATGTTTTGAGATTGTAAATCAATGTGAATTTCATCTTTTACATCGTTTTTTGCCAGACGGATGTAAATAGGGTTACTTAGAATATTCTCAAAATTCATTTTGCCAAGCACTTTGTATATGTTTAGCCGATAGAAGATAGAATCATAAGAACATGCCGAAATGTTGATATTTACACGTTTGATTAAAGCGGTTTTTTTTACTTTCATCAAAATTCCTAACTCATAGCCTAACAAGTTGTCTTTGAAACCAACAGAAATCTTTTTGAAATGTGTTGAAACGCCTAATGTTCGTTGTTTGAATTTTTTTGGTCTGACTATTACTTCATTAATGTCATAAGCTTTCTCTTTTAAGAAGATGTTTTTGTTGTGTCCTCTTTTTAAGTCTGCAATTTTTATTGAATATGGCAAGTAACCGATATTCGAGAATAGTAGGGTATCGTTATCGAATTGAGAATCTATTATCAAGTTGTACTTTCCATTACAATCGGAAACCGTACCTATATTCTTTCTTAGAACTCCAATGTTGACATATTCAATAGGTAACTTACTTTTTTCATTCAACACAACCCCGGAAATGTTTTGTCCGAATAGTGTATTGCAGTCCAGTAAAAGAATCAAAATAATGAATTTCTTCATGTTTGTATTTTTATTAAATTCCGGCTCCTTATTACAAATTTGACGGGACAGGAACGATCCTGAAATTCTTCAGGCAATAGATAATCCGGTTTCGCTTTCATATTCGTTCGGCAGCTTATCAGATAGGTTCGGAATGTACCAGACAGATTCAACGCCGCCGACATAGCAAGACGTTATGCCGAGTATAGGACTTATCAAGACACTATGGACAATGGACATATGCGTCTTTATTGTTCAGAATTCAAAATAGGAATAGAGATCAAGTGTTTTAATAGCCTAAATTATAAATGGTACTAAGGCAGACACTCTCAGACAGTATATCTCATAAGAATCACCAAATTGCTCACGTAGCCATTTCTCTTCTAATTTTAATTTGTACAATAATGCTCCAAAAACAAGAGCCACTGCAATCATTCCACGCCATTCGCCTACTGCTATTGATGTGCCGATAAAGCCAAATAAAAATCCTGTATAAATTGGATGACGAACTAAGGCGTATGGCCCATTTGTAATGAGTTCGTGATCTTCTTTAATGGTGACAGCTTGGCTCCAGTTTTTCCCTAAGTAACGACGAGCCCAGACAGAAAAATATAGACCCCCAGCAGTAATTATTGCACCAATCCAAAAACACAGATTGCTTAGCGGAAGAAATCTCAAGTCAAGAAATGAAATTGGTAATTTTGGAAAATAGAGAAGCAATGCTGCTAGAATAATTGAGACTGAACGAGTAAGTCGTGATAATGAAGACTCGGTTCGAATGGTTACTTTGACATCTCTGGACATTGTCCACCAATATATCAAATAAATAATCCACATTGCTTCAAAAAGATAGTGATAAATGTATTGCATATATTTTCTCCTTTTTGTTCTGCCTGATTTGTAATCAGGCAGCTTTTAATGATAGGAACCGAAGGTCTTGAACATTAGCTAAAAATTAAAAATTCCATAACCAATTATTTACTTGTAGGATACATCCCTTGTCCATCATTATTGGATCCCCAGTTGTAAATTCTTTTTTCGGGAGTAATGGAGATTGTTTGAGTGCTACCGTTACGATTCACTTCAAAAGTATAAGTTGTTTTGGGACTTTCGTAAGCATTGTCCAAATAGGTAAATCCTGCTTTGTACTTGGGGTCGTCCAATAATGAGATCTTTATTTTACCCGTTTTATCGTCGATTTTGTTTTTTACTTTATTTATAAAATCACCCATGAGCTCTTTCTTTGTAGTAGGCATCGGACGATTATTGACGGCGGTAATAATGTCTCCTACCTGAATACCTGCTTTATCTGCGGGGCTTTCAGGATATACGTAAACGACTTTGTTAGGAACATCTTTACTATAACAAATACCGGTATAGAAAAATAGTTGCAGTCTCCCGCATTCGCCATTAGGAAGAGGGTCTTTAGGGCTACTCTCGCTTTCATATTTGATACCCGGATCTTGCACAGGATAACAATGGCGTATCATCCAACTGAACACAGGCATTTGTACTAAATCTAACAATTCAACTTTGGAGGTAGAAGATGTATTAAATTCCGATTGCCAAACAATAGGTGGAACTTTTGGTTTTTGTTGTGCTTTATGTGCATCCATGATAGCAACCTTTAATGAAGCGATATAGGTTACTTCAGTATAACCACCTTGTTGTTGAGATTCCACATACTGTTTATTACCGAACCCCGACCATATATCATAACCGAATTGATAACGTGTTGTTACCTGTTGTGTCGGTGGTACATATTGTTTTTCGTCACCCGAATAAGAGGTGATGAATACCAACAAATCGGGGTTCTCTTTGTCTCTTTTCAATCCTTTTTCTTCCAGATATGATTGCAGAACGGTCGCCAATTGCTTTTCCCGAATAGGATTATTCACATCGGAGAATTCAAAGTCAAATGATTTATATAATTCAAAATTTGCATCCGGATCACGGATGGTGTTTTTGTTTATCTGGTCGATGACAAAATTATTAAAATTCCCTGTAAGAGCAATGGGTCTGGTTGGATCAATGAGTATGTTATCATTCTTATCCTTTAAAAGAATGCTGTAGTAAGTTACTATATAATCACGGTTTGTTATTATTTGACCTTTAGTTACACACTGACAATAAACTCCATTGCTTTGCACATTGAGATTAGCGACTACGTTTAACGAAGGAGACAACAATGGCAACAGGTCCGCTTCGCAAAAACTGTTATCCGGCCAGCCTTGTTCCAGTGTAAGTGTAATATTACGGGCGGCAGCTTGTCCGATTTGTATTACAGACAAGGTTACCTGAGTGCCGGCATTACCGGCAATTAAGTTTGTTGCCTGCTCTGATGTCAGGTTGTCAACAGGTTGTCCGTTGATTTGGGTAATAATGTCATAAGGCTTTATACCAGCTCGGTCCGCAGGAAAATGTGGTCTGACAGCATCAACCACTAATCGATCTTTTCCCCAGTTTTGTGAAGTGCTCTTTTCGAATATAACACCAATAAAGCCTTTGTTTTGTGCAGTTACTGTCATCGTTAATAATAATGACATAAAAGCGATAAGAAATAGTTTCGTTTTCATTGTCCTATTGTCAGAGTTTAGCGTGCTGACTCCGCACTTTTTTAATATATAAAGCGATTTTAAATCAGTATGTCGTCGTCGTAATACATCCTAATACTTCATTTGCCATTTCCATCACAAGTCATATTGTTCTAAATGGGGCTTCACTTCACCCTGCCACCGCAAACCCAGGTCTTACGGTAATAATCTTCATCCAAATCGCTGACAATAACTCCCCTTGAAGTGGAAGTGTGCAAGAATTTATTGTCTTTGAGATAAATACCTACATGGTTAATGTGCGATTCAGGCTTCCCGATTGTGTTGAAAAAGATCAGATCTCCTTCTTTAAGTTGCTTCTTACTTATTCTTTTGCAGTTTGTATTCAGCATACCTGCCGAATTACGTTCAAGAATTTTACCATAAACCGTTTTATAAATAGTGTATACCAGAAAAGAGCAGTCCGTTCCTTTGCGGGATGCACCACCATACACATGTGGAACGTGCAGCCAGGAACCAGCTTCTTTGTAAAGGGCAAAGTTATCTTTTCTTTCTTTATTCAGCCCTAAAACTTTATATACTTCTTTGTCCTGCTTTGTTTCGATATGTCGTGAGGTAACGCAACCGAAAAACATTAACGCAAGACACCAAAGAAGGATATGACGAAACTTTATCAACTCTTTCATGGGCACTCTTATTCTATCCGGTTTATAAGTAATCATTTTCCCCTTCCTTCCTTCGCTGGCGCAGGTCTTTGACCTGTGACATTCATGTTTTTAGCCACGGTTTACAAAAACCGCGCTAGCGGGGTTCGGTTCTTATTTTATTATTTCTTTTATCCAATTCGTCATTGTTTCCAATGCCAACGGTGAAATTGTTTGTTCAATAGTGCTGTATTCCTGAGGTAATCCTGTTTTGCATTCCTGAAACAAATGATTTAATCCGGGTAATTCTTTAATCGTATAGTTTTTATTGCCACCTTTTTTCAAAGCATTTTCAATGGCCGGAAGATTTACTTTCGATGAAACCTGCAAGTCTTTGTCTCCATTAATTGCCAGTACAGGGCATTTCACTTTGTCAAGCATTAGTGCCGGATTATATTTGATGAAATTCAGCATCCAGGGCGAAGTAATCTGTGCAATCTGCTGTTGGATGATTTCATTAGCGGATTTTCCTTTAGGAATATCCATTTCTGGATTTTCTTTCATTTTCTGATTCAGGTACCCTGTAAGTTTTTGAGAAATAGTTGCCGAATCGGCCGACTGTTCAATAATATTGAATGCACTACGGTTTATTTCAGCTGTTTCTTTCAGCTTTTCTTCGGTCATGCCTGATGCCCTTCCTATTTCTTCTTGTTGGCGAAGTAATAAATTGCTGCCCGAAACACCTGTCCCCGCCATTAAAACAATAAAACTTACATCTTTATCCTTTACAGCGACCATGGGTGCAATAATTCCACCTTCGCTATGACCTATCAAACCGATATGTTTTGTGTCAATATCTTTACGTGTTTTTAAATAACTGACTTCGGCTTCCACATCAGTTGCAAAATCGAACGTAGTGGTTCTGGCAAAACTACCTTTCGAAGCAAATGTTCCACGGTCGTCACAACGTAAAACAGCTATGCCATGGCGTGTCAAATAATCCGACAAAACCAGAAATGGTTTGTGTCCCATTATTTCTTCGTCGCGATTCTGTGGACCACTGCCCGTAATCAAAACCACTACCGGATATTTACCTTCTTTGCTTGGTAAAGTCAATGTGCCAGCCAAAGTGATATTATCTTTCCTGTTTTCAACTGTCACTTCCTCCGAATAATACGGGTAAGGTTTAACAGGATTTTGAGGACGTTTTAATTCCACTTCCTCAGTTGCTTTACGACTTAAATTTAATGGGAATGATTGTCCTGCCTGATTAAATGTTCCAACTATAACACTGGTACTGTCTAATTTTCCTGTATATTCAATATTTGCAGCTGCCATGTCTGTTGTAAAAACCTGATTTTCAAATGTGGTTTTACTCATTGGAATGTCCTTTGCTCCCTGATTGGGACTATCCATGGTAGTAGAATATCCTGTATCCGTTTTAGTAACATGAAATACCAATCGCAATTGTATACCTTGTACTTTAAGTACACCATTCCATACACCTGTAATGTCCTGACCAAAACCTACTACAGCTGACGTCAGAAAGCAACTGATTAAAAAATACTTTTTCATACGATTATTTTTACTTTTTACATTAAGGACGTATGGAACTCGCAAATAATCATTGTCTTGGGTTTTATCGTGATTTAATGCTCGTTTCATTTTGTTTGATTTCAAATATTCCACATTTAAGACTGGTAAGTTTTCTTTCGCTGGCTTAGCTCTTTGAGCTTTGATATGAATGCTTCGTTTTAATGTTTTGATATATGATTACAAATCTGTGCTGGTATGTGCGTTTCACTGTCAAAATACACCAGGACCTGATGCGAGATTGAATTATATAATCTTATATACCCTGCCATTGCTTATGAGCGCGTGTAAGCTGTAGTAGTTTCTAATTTAAAGTTTCTTTTAACTTCAATTCTTATTTTGAAGTTCTAAGTGTTCTGTAAAATTTACGCACATCTTCAACGAAAAGCTCCGGTTCTTCCATTGCAGTAAAATGTCCGCCACGCGGCATCTTTGTCCAATGTATTATATTCATTTTTTTTTCAGCCCATTCTCTAGGTGGCAATAAAATGTCTTCAGGAAAAAGAGCAAGTCCGGTTGGTACTTTTATTTCTTTCATTGTCGGCAAAGAATGTGTATTCTCATAATACATACGAGCTGATGAACCAATCGTATTGGTAAGCCAATAAATCATAATATTGGTAAGTAGATCATCCATGCTGTATTTATTTTCAAGATTGCCTTTGCAATCGCTCCAGGAATGAAATTTTTCAATAATCCAAGCAGCTAAACCTACTGGCGAGTCAGAAAGTCCGTATGCCAGCGTCAGAGGTTTTGTCGATTGAATAGACATATAACCTCCCTCTTGAGCCATCCATTGCTGAACAGTTTTTTTGTATTGTAACTCTTGTGATGAAAGGCTGTGCTCGTTCGTTGAAGTTAAAATTTCCCGAATGATGCCAATATCAGTAAGATGAATCCCCACAAGAAGTTCCGAATAGTTTAATGCTAAATATCTTGTAACGCCTGATCCAATATCGCCACCTGCTGCGGCAAATTTTGTATAACCAAGTTTTTCAGTCATCAGTTTTGCCCATAGATCAGCAACCCGTGAATTATTATATCCGCTGTATTCTGGAATTGAAGAAAATCCGAAACCTGGCAATGAAGGGATAATTACATCGAAAGAGTCGTTCGTATTACCGCCGAAACTGGCAGGGTCAGTAAGTAAAGGTATTATTTTCTGATAACGGACAAAACTATCAGGCCATCCGTGAGTAAGAATAATAGGCAATGGATTTGTTCCTTTCCCTTTTTCGTAAATAAAATGAATATCAATCCCATCTACATTACATTTGAACTGAGCATAACTATTTAAATTATTTTCTTGAGAACGCCAATTATAATTACTCCGCCAATAAGAGACGAGTGACTGCATATAATCCTTTTTAGAACCACTTTCCCATTTGGAGTCTTTTAGCTGATTTGGCCATTTCGTATTTGAAAGTCTAAATGATAGGTCTTCTAGCGTTTTGTCTAAAATTTGAATTTTAAATGTTTCAATTGTCATATCATTTCAATTTATTATAATATATCTGTAATATCTTGTCGATATAGTGCTTTTTATTAAACAAGAGCATTAGAAACAGTATTTCATTGGTTGTTGTGGTTTCTCTTACCATTATCGCTAACCTTTAATATACGAACCACAATAATTCTCTTCGCTGGCATCTTCTTAGTTCAAGTTTGTAACCTGGACTAGAAACCAAAGTGGTTTGTAACCACAATCAGTTACAAATGGAAACGAAGTGACATCCCGACTTTTTGGGACTGTTTCTATTTCCTGCACAAGTCTCCGCTTCGCTAAATAGGTGTCTGAACTGTGATTTTTATGATGTCCTGATTCTATTGATTATTCTTTTACCTTCCTTTTATCTTACTCGTCAGTTCAGAATATTTATATACATCCTTAATCATATCAATCATTTAATCAAACAAATCACAGTTTAGACGTTTTCTTTCCAGTCCAAGTCTCCGCTTCGCTCAGACTTGAGCAAAAAGAGGCGCGTTTGACGACTGTCCGAAGGACTAAATGTGCATAACCCCCAACACAGTTGGGGGAAGATTTAATACAATGAAAGCAACCCGCAGGGTTGAATTAAAAAAAAAGATTAATCCAAATCCTTCTCATCAAACTCTATCCCAAACTCTTTTATACAACCATTAATCCGATGCTGATTGTCTATTGCTCTCAATATTGAATTTTATGTTTTCGAGATCAAAGATCCCTATACTCCATTGCGGCGACGGATGAGAACATCCGCCGAGACGGAAGTTTACCTTTTTTATTCTCAATAATGCCCCATATATATTTGTATAACAATGAACAATATGTATCCGGAATGGTCTTCTTTCTGTATTTTGTGCCAAAAACAATGTGATAATAATGTTGATGATAACTTGGCATTTTTCTAAGTAGTTAGTTCAACCCTATGGGTTGAGGTGTGTTTTATCATTTTAACCCCCAACTTCGTTGAGGGTTATGCACATTTAACTCTTCGAGTTTCTGATCTGTTAGATATTCGGGGCTTATAGGTTTTCAATCGTTCTTTATGATGTTATGTTGGAAGTGTCACGATACCATATTTCGTATGACGCCTGTCTGCATCTTGTGCCCAAAATAGTTGAAGTTTTCAACTTCTAATTAGTTACAAATGGTAACGAAGTGACATCCCGACTTTTCGGGACTGATTTTATTTCCATTCCAAGTCTCCGCTTCGCTCAGACTTGAACTAACTAATCTGGAACACTTTCGCAAGTTATTACCTTTGCCGATTTCAACTATCAAGTTTTATGACACTATTTATTTCCTACTACTTAACATACCATTTAGAACCATTATTCGGTACAAAATAAGATGAAAATCGACCTGCAAGACCAGGAATAAAAGCCAACGTGTCATTATGCAGAATTTCATAAGCATCCCATCCCACAGGAACATTGTTTTTATAAAAAACAATACTGTCATAAACATATTCACCGGCTCCCTGATAAGGTAAATAGCTACCATGCCCTAATGTAAAGCTGCCGGAATCTGTCGTAACATTATTCTGAATCTGCTTCCACGTTTGATCCGAATAAAATATTACTGTTTCTTCAATTCCAGTATTAGAGGGTGTTTTAGGATTATTCGGCCCGAGTAGATAATCAGCGTATGTGTATATCCACCTCCATGTGCCTACAATGGTTGGCACATCATCTTTGGCACATTGGGTAAAACAACACAATGTGCCAATACTCATTAATAGGTAAAAGTATTTTCTGTGTTTCAGAAAAACAGTAAGAATTTGATTTTTCATAGGCAATACAATGAAGTCGTCTTGACTTTTCCGATAATAGCTATCTTTGATATTTTTGAACTCATAGAAGCCATCTCTTTATAGTAAAATCATCTTTTTGTGTCCGTTTTCTTCTGAAAATGATATAAAATTAGGCTGAAAAAACATGAAAGTCAGTGGAAATTTTTCTAAAAACAAAAAGTCAAGACGACTTCAATAAATAAATTAAGTTCAATCGTCAATCGCGTAAAATAAATATAAATTTATATTGAGAAATAGAATCGTAGTTCCGCTTAGCGCAAGTTTGAGCGAAGCGGAAACTTGTGCGTAACCATTGCAGTTTGTAACTGCTACATTTATCCTTTTCGCTGCCACTGGTCTTTGAGTTGTGACATTTCTGCTTTTAGACACTGATTACAAATCCGTTTTAGCTGTAATTATCACTTTTGGCTCTCTCTCTGAGCTTCTCTCGCAGTTACCTCGTTCCTAAATGATATTCGTTTCAAAGGTCACTCTTATTTAGATAACTTCAAAAAAAATGCTACACATTTTTGCAGATAATCTCTATTTAAATGTAACTGGGCGTTGGAAGTAAAACAAACGCTTTATCATTCTTATTCTGCCAATTCTATAATTCTGAGAATCCTGATTCAGACAGGATTCTCTTTGTGCGCTAAACAGGTGTAAATTACCTCCCTCTGGTCAGTGACCTTTGGTTCTGATTCAGACAATTTTCTCGGGACTTTTCCTCTGCAAATATATTGTTTTTAATTTACAAACTATTCCATAAATAATTTATATCGTGAAAAATATTTGTTTTAGAATACAAAAATTCAATAGCCTTTAATTTTTTATCTTTCCCGGTTTTTGCAATTCTTCATGCTGTTTTTCTTCCGTTTTTCCGTTATCAGAACGTGTCAATTCTGTAATTCTGTCCCTATTTTGTTTCTTCCGGGTTATTCCTGTTCTTCTTTTGCTTATCTTCTCCATGGTTTCTCCATAGATATAACTCATATATAACTCATATATCGCTCATATATGGCTCCTCTTTAAAGGAGAGTAATATATCTGCTTTATATGTAGTATATCTGTATTTTTAATCAGTTATAAATAAGAATGAGGTACGAATGGGATAAAAGGAGTAAGTTTAGAGGGTCAAAACGGGATACTTGCTCTCTTAATGAAAGCGATTGGGCTTGTAGTAATTGCAAATAGTGTCTCAAGTAAAAATCAAGGACTGAATGGAAGTAGAAAAACTTTGCGCTAATCGTGAAAAACCGCATTGTGATATTGGAAATAATAAAGTAATTTTGCCAAGTAAACTTAGTAAGTAACTTTAATAATTACACGATGCCGGAAATAAATGATAATGAACTGGCTGCAAGCTTACGCATGGCCATGTCGCGTTTGATAAAAGTGATACGCAATGAGGTGAGACATGATGAATCGCTCTCTTTGACGGAACGTTCCACCTTATCGATGATTTATCAACATCAACAACTGCTTCCGTCTGAATTAGCGGCCAAAGAGAAGGTGACGAGTCAATCGATGTCGCAAATCATCCATAAACTTCACCTTCACGGGTATGTTGAAAAGACTCCTTCCACAGAGGATAAAAGAAAGGTAATCATAACGATCACTTCAAAAGGGAAACAATTTATTGAAGAAAAAAGGAGCAGAAGCATGGAATGGCTTGAGAAGGCAATTTCAGAAAGAACCACGGAAGCTGAACGGGAGACATTAAAGGATGCCATTGAGGTGTTGACAAAACTTGTTGATTAGCAGGATGAATATCAATACTTTCAGAGCATTCAGAAGCCGTAACTACAAGTTGTATTTTTCAGGACAATCCGTGTCGTTGATTGGTACCTGGATGCAGCGCACAGCCGTGTATTGGCTGGTATATACCCAAACTCATTCAACGTTTATGCTGGGTTTGGCTGTCTTTGCCACTCAGTTTCCATCGTTTATCTTTTCTCCTGTGGGTGGTGTGGTTTCCGACCGGTATAATCGCTATCGGGTTACGATCATTACACAGACAGCATCCATGATTCAGGCTTTTTTGCTTGCTGCATTGGTTATTTTTACGCGTTACACGGTTTGGGAAATATTTGCAATCAGTGTTATACTGGGAATCATCAACGCTTTTGATTTACCTGCCAGACAATCTATGTTGAATGAGATGGTAGAAAAAAAAGAAGATTTGCCCAACGCGATAGCTCTCAATTCATCGATGGGAAAATTGGCGTGGTTGATAGGACCTGCCATTTCAGGCATCGTGCTGGAAAAATTAGGTGCCGGAACCTGCTTCCTGATCAACGCGTTAAGTTATTTAGCCGTAATAACTTCGTTGCTACTTATAAAAATTCCACCCTTTGTTCCTCATCTACATTCAAACAAAGTGATGAAAGAGTTTACAGAGGGATTTGTCTATTTAAAGAAGACTCCCTCCATTGGTATCGTGCTTTTATTTATCGCGTTTGTAAGTTTATTTGTGCTTCCTTTTACCACATTACTTCCAGTTTACGCAAAGGTTATTTTTAAAGGGAATGCTTCTACTTATGGTTATCTGAACAGCCTTATCGGACTTGGATCATTGGTTGGCGCCATCTTCTTGGCGTCCTTAAAAACAGGTGCTAATTTGAAAAATATTTTAGTTGTCAATCTATTGATCTTAGGGGTGGCATTAGCTCTGTTTTCACATATAACCAATTTCCCTATCGCTTTGTTTTTCGCCATGCTGGCAGGTTTCGCCATGATGTCGCAAACAACGGTGAGCAACACCATTATACAAACCGGTTCATCGGCTGAAATGAGGGGAAGGTCTCTCAGTTTTTTTGCCATGGCATTTTTCGGACTGCAACCTTTGGGAGGATTATTGATTGGAACAGTATCACAATACATCGGAACGCCAAATACTATTTTAGCTCAGGGCATTGCAGCTATTTTAATTGCAGTGATATTTTTGCCTTTATTGCGGAAAGAGATGCTGAAAGAAAAAGATAAAACAACCCTTGTGGAACTGGAAGACACATCGGTCGTTATTGAATGATAAACTAAAATAAATGTCCGATTTATTACCTATCTGATTTTACAAAGGTTGACTAACGAATGGCCTCGTCTTGACCTTTTTTGGTTACTTTTTGGTGTCAAGACAAAAAAGTAACTGGGGTTTGGGGCGAAACCCCTACTGTAAATGTCGGTTAGGTAATAAAACAGATAATTGAATAAACTAAATATGACTTTAGGATAAATATCAGATACTCATAAACTAAAACATCAAACGCTATGGAATCCATACAATGGTATCATTATCTTGCTGCATTTTTTGCAGGAGCATTCTTCGTAAACGCCCTTCCCCATTTTATACATGGGATTTCGGGAGATAAATTTCCGACTCCGTTTGCCAAACCACCCGGAAAGGGATTGTCTTCACCCATGGTGAACACATTATGGGCATCTGTTAATTTATTTGCCGGCTTTATTCTTTTTAGTGTAAGTAAAATCTCTGCAGGAAACGAAATGTTAGAAGTTGTATTTCTCATCGGAATCGTGCTTGACGGCATCATGTCGAGCTATTTATTCTCAACAAAACAAAAGGACAATGGAACAGAAAAATTGTAATCAAAACACAGCCCTGTTAGTGATGGATGTTCAGGGCGCAACAGTAAGCAGGTTAAAAGACACCAACGCCTTTTTTCATTCGATGAACAAAGCCATTCAAACGGCTCGTGACAAGAAGATGCCGGTTATTTATGTGGTCGTCGGGTTTAGAAAGGGATACCCCGAAGCGAGTTTGAACAACAAAGCATTTTCGGCGATAAAGAACAGACCCATGAGTTTTGATACGGAAGAAGCTATGAAGATTCATGTATCGGTGGCTCCGCAACCGGACGATATCGTTGTAATCAAAAAGAGAGTAAGTGCTTTTACCGGCAGTGATCTGGAAGTGGTGCTAAGATCACTTGAAATAAAACACCTTGTTCTTTCAGGTATTTCAACAAGCGGTGTGGTTTTGTCTACCTTACGCGAAGCAGCGGATAAAGATTACGTGCTGACGGTGCTTTCCAATTGTTGTTTCGATATGGATGAGGAAGTTCACCGCGTACTCACCACTAAAATCTTTCCACGGCAAGCGGAAGTAATGACTTCGGAAGAGTGGGGCGAATAATCTAAGATTGAATTGACATCTTCACTTGTTCTTTGATGTAACTATTTATAGTCTTCATATAATCGGTTACATATATGGCTATATTGCCGTATGGCTTCCATAACTTCACGATTTTCGTAACTTCCGCAGTTCCTGAATCCTACATTTTTGTAACATTTAGGTTCTTTTTTCTACAAATCCGTGATTCAAAATGGGTTTCAATCGACATGTCTTATTGTATAAAGTGTTATTTCATAACCATATATAACCGGTGGCACACATTTTGATTATTATATGTCAAAATGAATAACGCATGGAGCACTCCTTTAGCATTACCGCGACTCTTAAAGTTGATAAGGAGGGCATCTGCTTTTTGAATGGTAAACGTATAGAACTTTTGAAACAAATCATATTGACAGGCTCCATTCTGGCGGCTTCGAAAAAGATGGATATGTCGTATCAACAAGCATGGACATATGTTCAGCAGATGAATCTGTTGTCTCCTCATCCGATGGTAATCCGTAAACGGGGAGGTGTAAATGGAGGTGGTGCTGAAATAACACGATTCGGACAGGATATGATTGAGCGCTATGAACAAATAAAGACTGTTCACGAGGCAAACGTCCGTCAATTGGGAGATGAATTACTCTTTAGCATTTTCTGATACCCGTCGTAATGCGTTTGAAGATGAAATCATCTTGACTTTCGGCCTTATTCACATGGAATCGGGCTATTTATTAAGTTTTATTTGTTGGCCTCCTCCTAACCTCCCCCAAAGAGAGAGAAATATGCCTGAGAAACGAGTTTCGGTTTTTCCGAATATATCTTTTGTATGAAGAAATAGATTATTCAGGTTCTTTCAATTCCAAACCGGCGGGAGTCTTTACATTAGAGACATTTGTAGCATCTTATGAAGTAAGCAATACGTAAGAATGCATGTTCTTTGAAATATCTTTTTGTTATGTAATAAAAGAATATAGTATTATTATGGAATAAATAATGGTTTTTATGTTTACAATATGATAGAAATTGTATCTTTGCAATGTATTTCTGTTTATTCAAAAAACGATAGGGTTATGTATTGTGAAAAAATAAGAAGAGATTGTTTTGCCGAGATCGATTTGACGTTTTTATTTGAAGTGAGTCATATCATTACAAATAGTCATGATATTCATAAAGACCTTGATGATGTATTGGCTAAACTGTGTAAGTTGCTTTCAGCTCAACATAGTATGATCACCATTTTGAACCGGAATTTCTCTACTATATTCGTCGGAGCTGCATACGGATTGACGGAAGAGGAAAAAAACAAGGGAGTATATCGGATCGGAGAAGGAATTATCGGAGAAGTGGTACGCACAAAAAAAGCCATGGTCATTCCTGATATTTCCGACAATGATGTTTTTTTGAATAAGATGGGAATGGACACATCTACCAAGGATAAAATAGCTTTTCTTTGTGTTCCTATTGTTTCCAATGACCAGATAAGAGGCACTTTAAGCATTCATAAACAGTATGATGGTTATGTGGATTTCACATCGGAATTGAAATTTATGAATGTCGTCGGTTCGTTGATTGCCAGAAATGTGGCGATGCGGCAAAAGCAGATAGAAGAAATTGAAGAATTGAGGGAAGAAAACAGGCGTTTAAGAGGTGCGCCACCAGTAAAACCCTCCAATATAGAAGGTAATTCTTCATTGATGCGCGATTTGTATGAATTAATCAATAAAGTGGCACCAACTAACACAACAGTAATGATTCGTGGTGAAAGCGGAGTGGGCAAAGAATTGATTGCCGAAGCCATTCACAAAGCCAGTCCGCGTGCCAACGGCCCTTTTATCAAAGTAAACTGTTCAGCTTTACCCGAGACATTAATCGAAAGCGAATTGTTTGGTCATGAAAAAGGTTCTTTTACAGGTGCAAATGCACAACACGTGGGACGTTTCGAAATGGCCGACGGCGGCACCATTTTTTTAGATGAAATAGGAGATGTACCGCTTTCCATTCAGGTGAAATTGCTTCGTGCGCTTCAACAACGCCAGTTCGAACGTGTTGGAGGCATCAAGACCATCAGTGTAAATGTTCGTGTCATTACCGCTACCAATCATGACCTGGAAGAGATGATCAAACAAAACACCTTTCGTGAAGACTTTTATTATCGTATCAGTGTTTTCCCGATTTATGTGCCTCCGCTTCGTGAACGACGGGCCGATATTCCTATTTTAGTCGATCATTTCATACATAAGCTGAACATAGCCAACGGTACTGACATTAAACGTATTACCAGTGGGGCGCTTGATCTGTTAATGATATATCATTGGCCGGGAAATATTCGGGAACTGGAAAATGTCATTGAACGTTCGATGGTTTTAAGCAGCGACAATGTGATTCGTTCCTATAATTTGCCACCTACTTTGCAGTCGGCATCTTCGTCGGACACGAAGAACAAAGGATCTCTTGCCATTGTGATGGAAAAAGTGGAGAAACAAATGATTATTGATACATTGATCACTACGAAAGGAAATAGTGCCAAGGCTGCTCATCTTTTGGGTATCACGGACAGAGTCATCGGACTGAGAATTCATCAATATGCTATTGATGTTCACAACTATAAACATCTTTCGGATGATGACAACTCTTGAATCGGATAACGATCTTGGTTTTCAGGCAACTGATCACCATGCTATATTGGCGGATAAGTTTTTAATACACATTAAACTATAAATCATATGGAAATTCATAATGTTGCTTCATTTCTGATTGCCAATAGATTTGGATTCGGGAAATATCGGGATGGAATGATTTTCGCGAAACATCCTAAGGCTGAATATTCGTTATACATAGCGGATAATAAAATGGCTGTTTTATCTTATGAGAAAGATAAAGATGGCAATCGAACCGTTGTGGCTGACTCTTCTTGTTTTTCATTGGAAGAATTGGATACTTATTTCTCAATTGATTATACCAAATCATCTAAGATCAATTGGTTTCAACCGGTTAATTTCGGGTTGTTTTGCAATAACCCGCAACTTATCTGCAACAACATCATTTACTTCATTTGTTCCGCTGTTAAATTGCGTTTCCAGGAAGCATTGGCTTTTCCAAACACGGTTTTGGTGTACGACGTACAAACTCCACCCGACATACTGCATGAGCTTAAAATGAAAGCCGGTGAAGTGCCTTTCGCCGGTAGAGTGGAATTATGGTCAACACTCAAATTGGTGGATTTCTGTGAACGAATGGGTAATTTTGCTTCTAATGCATGTCAGGAAAACGCTATTCAAGCCTACGAAAAGTGCTTTTCTTAAGTGTAGAGAAATATGATTGTATGAATATCTGACGTGATACCTGCATTCCGGATTCACATTGGTTTTGCATGATGTTTCGGTGCGCTGCATCGTATGCTTTTTCTGTTTATCCTGCTATAGATCTTATGGTACGTTGTACCTTAGAATAACTTAAAAACCACAGAGTGACGAAACATTTGTAGCGTGGTAAATCAATTGGCATAACACGACAGCAGCCCACCGAAACATACACTTGAATGTAGTAGAAAATAGCTGATGTTTCTTCATCAGGCATAAGTACATTTATTTATAACAAACAAAATGATCATGGAACAGATGAATTATCCGCAGGATACGGCCATGTTAGTAATGGATGTTCAGGGAGTTACCGTGAAAAGGTTAAAGGATGCCACCACCTTCTTTCATTCGATGACCAAAGCCATTCAAACAGCTCGTGAGAATAGTATCCCTATTATTTATGCGGTCGTCGGGTTTAGAAAAGAATACCCTGAACCTGGTTTGAACAACAAATCATTTTCAGCAATAAGGAATAGTATCATAAACTTTGATACGGAAGAAGCCATGCAGATTCATGCATCGGTTGCTCCGAAACGAGATGATGTCATTGTGACCAAAAAGAGAGTAAGTGCTTTTGCCGGTAGCGATTTGGAAAAGGTGCTAATGTCGCTTGAAATAAAACACCTTGTTCTTTCAGGTATTTCAACAAGCGGTGTCGTGTTGTCTACCTTACGCGAAGCAGCCGACAAGGATTACGTTCTGACAGTTCTTTCCGATTGTTGTGCCGATATGGATGAGGAAGTTCACCGTGTGCTCACCACTAAAATCTTTCCACGACAAGCAAAAGTAATGACTTCGGAAGAGTGGGGCAAATGATCATTCGTAAGCATGATCCTGACTGGTTGAAATAATATGACAGGATACACAATACCGGAGCATTGTGTATCCTGTCATACGATTGAAGATTCTATAAAAAGTTATTGTTGCGTATTAGGATAGACAGTAAACCCGCTCCAACCGGTAGCAGCCTGATAAGTTGCCACTGCAGATGCAGGCACAAACACGGATGTAATAGACGTATCAATGCCAAAGCTATAACTTCCGAGTGTAGGAGGTGTGGTACTTAAGCTATAAATGGTTGTCAGTGCTGTGCAACCATAAAAAGCATCATCTTTTATAGAAGTAACTGAACTTGGAATAGTAATACTGGTTAATCCCGAGCATCCATAAAAAACATTTTGTGCGATTGAAGTAACCGAACTTGGAATTTTAATGCTGGTCAGGCTACTGCAATTATAAAAGGCATCTATTCCTATTGATGCTACTGAATTGGCAATTGTGGCATTAGTTAATCCTGTGCAACCATAAAAAGCAGACTGTCCGATTGAAGTAACCGAATTGGGAATGGTGACATTTTTCAATGAAGTGCAAAAAGCAAAAGCATCTTCCTGGATTGAAATAACTGAATTGGGGATTGTGACATTAGTCAACCCGATGCAATACATAAAAGCATTTATTCCTATCGAAGTAACCGAATTGGGAAGCTTGATCGAGGTAAGGGTTTGATTTGTTATGCCTCTATTGCTGAAAATGGAGAATGAATGCTCCGGCATTTCATTTGCAGGATAGAAAGTATCCGGACATGTGCCCCCATTTCCATTATATGCCGCTACATTGACAGCGCTAAGATCAAGCACGGAGAGATTAGGCATCGAATCACGCAGACATTTCACATCGCTGGCATCAATGGTACCTGTAACGGTGAGATTTGTGACTGTTCTTAATTCGGGAGATGTTAAAGAGGATAATAAACCACCTGCGGAAACATTTACCGTTTTAGACACGTTTAATCCCGTGCACCCCGCGAATGCATCTGTTCCTATCGAAGTAATTGTATTGGCAATTGTAATGTTGGTTAGTCCTGTGCAATATTCGAAGGCATAGTTTCCTATCGAAGTAACCGAATTTGAAATCGTGAAGTTGGTTAGCGCATAACAACCATAAAAAGTATAATCTCCAATTGAAGCGATGGAATTACTCATCGTGATGTTTTTGAGATTTGAGCAATTTTGAAAAGCGGATGATCCTATTGCAGTAGTTAAAACGGGTAGTGTGATCGTGGAAAGAGCAGCCTTTCCTCTAAAAGTGTTCGTGTTAAAAAAAGCATAGTCAGGTATTACATTTGCAGGATAGGAAATCGTATCCTCACAGGTGCCGCCACGCCCGTTATATGCTGCAATGGTTACATTGCTAAGATTTAATGTCGAGAGATAGGGTATGGAGTCACGTAAAATGACAAAATCGCGTGCATCAATCGTTCCTGTCAAGGTAAGAGTGGTAATGCTGTCTTTCTGCGTAGATAACAAAGTGGAAAGAGTGCCTGGTGTGGCAACATTGACTGTGCCGTTTATATCGATACCTGGTTTTACCGCTTGAGTTGTTGTTATATCTTTTGTGCAACTAAAAAGCATTGGAACCAACATTGCAATGGCGAGAATCAATAGGTTTCTTTTCATATCGTAAATAATTTATTTTTTTGTCCACTCTTAATTTCTTCAGTGTCCAGTCTTTACTCTTCCCCGATTTTTGTGCGATTACGTTTTTTCTGTATTGATGGAACGATTCAAAGTCTGCAATAAAGAAGTAACAACTATTTGTATGTTAAATCAATAAATAGGTTAAAGGAAAAATAGTGTAATCTTACTCACTTTGATGATGTTCCTAAGGCGTATTGGCTACAAATGTACAAATTATTTTGACAACAAATGGCCTCCATTTTCAGTGTGAAATTTAAATGGATACTTTTCTCCTTATGTTACTCAGGTACTCAAAAAATCTGTTGATGAAAATTGCATCGGATGGAACGTTTTTACTTCTTCGGCTTGCTATTTTGTCATTGTTTGCCTTATCTTTGCGGTGCATGGTTATAAATCGATGCTGAGTTATGGTATTGATGAATAACCCTTATCCAAATAATATCTGAACGTATGCAATTATCTGTTTTAACCATTGACAACCAGCGGAGTGTGTTTTATTTTTTACGACTCCGGTGGGTTTTTGCAGGGCTTCTGCTCGCAAGTCTCTTTTTCCCCATGGCACTTTCAGCACAACTACCCGGACAAATCGGGGGACGTGTTTTGCTTCCTGATGGCTGGTGGCTTTCTCCTGCGGGAAGTTCTGTTTTATTGAGCACCATGCCGATGAATGCAGCTCTTTCGCCTGACGAACATTTTCTGGCTGTCACTCATGCCGGAATGAGTAAGCCTCAGGTGATTCTTGTAGACCTGAAACTAAAGAAAGTGGTGCAGTCCGTTGCACTGAAGGATAGCTGGCTTGGAATTGTGTTTCATGGCAACACGTTGTATGTCTCGGGAGGGAATCAAAACTGTGTATATACATTCGACTTGAAAAACGGCATGTTGTTCCCTTCGGATACGCTTGCTTTTGGAATACCTCCATCGAAATCGATGATATGGATTGCAGGTCTTGATGTGCACAATCATATTCTGGCAACCGTTGGCAGAGGTGACAACACCTTACGGTATTATCAGTTGGATAACAAAAAGACGGAAACCGTGCATCTGGACGGAATGCCTTATACCTGCAAATATCTGAACAATGGGTTGCTGCTTGTTTCGTTGTGGAGTTCGCATAAAGTTGAGTTGTATAAAGGAGATAATCTGCTTGCTTCATTCCAAACCGGAAACCATCCGACAGACATTGCCTTGACAAAAAATGACGGCATCGCTTACGTAGCCAATGCCAACGATAACAGCGTAACGATGATTAATCTGAAAAACCGCGTTGTGAAGGCCAATGTTTGCACGTCGCTTTATCCCGATTCCCCGGAAGGATCGACACCGGATGCCGTTTGTGTGACACCTGACAATAAATTCGTGCTGGCAGCCAATGCCGATAACAATTCATTAGCCGTTATTCAGCCAACGGAAGAGGGAGCAAAGCCTGTGGGGTTTATACCCGTTGGTTGGTATCCGACAAAAGTGATGATGCTTAAAGACAGAACGGTACTTGTGCTTAATGGCAAAGGCAACCGTTCGTTTTCCAATGTAGATTACAAGTACATAGGTACCATGCTTAACGGAACCCTCTCATACTTTCAGTTCCCGAACAACAAACAATTGGTTGCTTACTCTAAGGAAGTATATGCCGATATACCATATCGTCCACGTGATCTGACACAAAGCAAAACAGATACAGTCAATCCTGTACCTTACAAAGTGGGACAACCATCGCCTATTAAATACGTTTTTTATGTGATCAAGGAAAACCGCACGTATGATCAGGTGTTTGGAGATATGAAAGAAGGCAATGGGGATTCAACGCTGGTGCTCTTCGGCAATAAAATAACACCTAACATTCATAATATCGCATCACAGTTTGTGTTGCTTGACAACCTTTTTGCCAATGCAGAGATTAGCGCACAGGGACATAACTGGTCAACGGCAGCTTACTGTACCGATTACGTAGAAAAAAGCTGGCCGTCAAATTATGGAGGAAGAGGAGCTTCTTATGAATTTGAAGGAGGATATCCGACAGCCTCTCCATCGGCAGGTTATATCTGGGATCTTTGTTTCAAACATGGTATTACATTTCGTGATTACGGGGAATTTGTTGACAGTAATCCCGACGTATCGAAACCGAATACGGCAAATGAAAAAATATTGGTCACTCATTTCGATCCGATGTTCAGGGGTTGGGATTTGGATTATTCGGATGTGGAACGGTATAATGAATGGAACCGTGATTTCACATCTTTATTGGCAAACGGGACATTGCCCCGGTTCAACATCATCCGTTTGCCAAACGATCATACCTCCGGCACACGTAAAGGAGCTTTGACACCACAAGCGATGGTGGCACAAAACGATTATGCCGTGGGATTGTTGGTCGATCGCATTTCGCATAGTCCTGTCTGGAAAGAATCGGCTATTTTTATCATTGAAGATGATTCTCAAAACGGAGCTGACCATGTTGATGCACATCGTACCGAAGGATTGGTTGTCAGTCCGTATGTAAAACGTCAAGCTGTGGACAATACACTTTATACTACGGCCGCCATGATGCGCACCATGGAATTGATTCTTGGATTACCTCCGATGAGTCAATATGATGCTGCAGCAACACCCATGTTTAATTCGTTTACCATGCAACCCGATTTAACTCCCTACACGGTGGAGAAACCATTGATTGATCTGAATGCAAAAAATCAGATAGGAGCATATGGCCAAGCCATGATGGAACATTTCGACCTGACACATGCCGACCGTGTACCCGATCGTATCTTTGATGAAATTGTATGGCGTGCCATTAAAGGAACGGAAATGCCTGCACCACGCTTTTCCATTCTTTCAGGACCTGATTCGGATGATGATGAATAGTTTATTAGTAGGAAATAGTCTGTATAAATGAATGAAAGATGAAGACATTAGTATTACTTCGACATGGCGAGAGCCAGTATAACAAAGAGAATCGGTTTACAGGGTGGACAGATGTTCCATTGAGTGATAAAGGCATCAGCGAAGCGGTAAAAGCCGGCAAGGCCATGAAAGAAGCCGGTTTCGTTTTTGACCTGGCTTATACTTCCGTGCTTAAACGTGCCATCAAAACCCTTTGGATCTCTCTTGAAGAACTTGATCAGATGTGGTTGCCGGTGATCAACTCGTGGCGATTGAACGAAAAACATTATGGCAAACTGCAAGGATTGAATAAAGCGGAAACGGCTGCAAAATATGGAGAAGAACAAGTGTTACTCTGGAGAAGAGCGTATGATGTGCGTCCTCCTATGTTAGAACCCGAAGATGTGGCTGAGCAACGAAAGGAAGCCCGCTATCGGGATGTCGATCAACTGCATTATATGTTAGGTGAGTCGTTGCAGGATACCGTTGAACGTGTTATCCCTTTGTGGAAAAACGAGATCAGCACCGAATTAAAGGCAAATAAACGTATTTTGGTGGCTGCTCATGGCAACAGTTTACGTGCTTTTGTGAAATACTTGGACAATAAGACGGAAGCGGAGATTCTCAAATTTAATATCCCGACCGGTATTCCGTTGGTATATGAGTTGGATGATAAATTACACCCGATTCGCAGTTATTTCTTGGCCGATGAAGAGACATTGAAGAAAGAGATGGAAAAAGTTGCCAATCAGGGGAAAGCAAAATAGACAGACATCTGTCTTCCGGGATAAAGTAGAGGCTGTTTCATTGTCCAGATGAGGTAGCCTCTGATTTTTAACTTATTATTCACGTTTAAGGATATTGTCCGTTCGTGAGTTTGAGCTTTCTCTCATCCTAAAAATAGAATCGATCCACGATTGTGGTAATTTTTCAACCAAAGTTCCTGCTTTTGACATATATCCCACTTGATATCTTGCTTTCGGATGCTTTACACTCAATGTTTCTGACACTGTGATGTCAACCTTTTCCGGATTAGTCCTTTTGGCGTTAAATGACTTCATCCCTTTTAGCATGTTTATCAATCGATCTGCATAAATAGCTAATCTGGGATTGTTGCAGTAGTCTTTAAAAAGAAAAGGGAGAAGTTGGCGAGGAATCAACAATTTGTATGACAACTCATAAGAATATCTTGATACATTTGTAAGAGAATAGCATATAACCTTTATCATATGCAATTAAACCCGAACGGATGAAGTGGGTTTAACTAAGAAAGATAGCCTGTGTAACAGATGCGTAACGAATCACGAAAAACGAAATAATAAATGAACAAATCAACAGTAAACGAAATTAAAGAACAGTTCGATAATGATGTAGAACGATTTTCAAATCTTGATACAGGACAAGTTTCGACAATTGACGCGAAGATTTCATTAGAGCTTATTACGGAGGCATCCAAAAGAATTGTTCCAAACGCTAAAAACTTTTTAGACGTTGGCTGTGGTGCAGGAAACTACTCTTTGATGATGCTTTCGAAAATGTCAAACCTGAACTGCACTTTGGTAGATTTAAGCAAGCCAATGCTGGATAAAGCATTTGAAAGAATATCACAACAGACAAGTAAGAATGTAGAAACTTTACAGGGCGACATAAGAGATGTCATGTTAAAAGAAAATCATTTTGACATTGTTTTGGCTGGTGCAGTTTTACACCATTTACGTGACGACAAAGATTGGGAAACAACTTTTGATAAGCTTTACAAGTTACTTAAACCAGGTGGTTGCTTAATGATTTCGGACTTAATTACACAAGATAATCAACGATTAAGCGATTATACCTGGGAAAAATATGGGGACTATTTGGAAGCATTAGGTGGAAAAGATTATCGCAACACAGTATTGGACCATGTTGCAAAAGAAGACTCACCACGATCGATGAATTATCAATTAGATCTTATGAAAAGGGTCGGGTTTAGTAGTGTGGAGATTTTGCACAAGAATATGTGCTTTGGTGCATTTGGTGGAATAAAATAGCTTTTCCAGTGTAAATATGGGAAAGGGAACTGTCGCATATAAATCGTAGGAATCATGGACTTACAACTGAAAGAAACGTTTCTTACACAGTGGGAGAAATACTTTGGTGCAGTCGAGTTACCCATCGTTTTTTATTATCACAAAGAAATCCGAAATGCCATCCATGTTGCCCCTCAAAAAGGGAGAAGTTGTATTATTTGTGAATTGGCACAAGTGAGAAACGGTGTTTCGCTTGCTTATGATGCCCAATCCATTGTGTGTGGAGGTGCAAAGCGTTTTTTAGGATATGCCGAAAAGATCCGTCCGAACTTTGAATACTTTTTATCATGTGGCATTCCGGGTAAAATGGAAGGAGAGCGATACATTCGAACGCCCGAAATGGTATCGGAAATTCAAAAGCATCAGCCAATGATACAAGATGCCAAAGACAATTATATCATTTTCAAACGTTGGGATAAGCTTGAGGATTTCGATGAACCTGCTGTTGTTATCTTCTTTGCAACCCCTGATCTGTTGTCAGGCCTTTTTACGTTGGCTAACTTTGATCAGACAGAACCAAACAGTACGTTCACTCCGTTTGGTTCCGGTTGTAGTACCATCGTCTATTATCCATATCTTGAAAAGGATGCAGAACGACCAAGAGCTGTCATTGGCATGTTCGATCCTTCCGCACGTCCCTGTGTCCCGAAAGACAGATTATCCTTCGCTGTTCCGATGGTAAAGTTCAAAAAGATGGTTGACTACATGGATGAGAGCTTTTTAATTACCGATGCCTGGGAAAAGGTGAGCACGCGGATAGCTAAAACGAATTGATAGAAAACAAATAACTGGATGTAACCGCTAAATGTTTTGTAATAGGTTATATCGCTCCCATAAGCGCTGTGATTCGATGAATATACAAATCATCAGGTAACAGATTCAACCTCATTCTGACTTCGTTATTCTGGAGTATTATTATTCTTATAATATTGTTCTACTACTTCTTTGGCTTTGTCATAATCACAACCTGAAATCATAATCTTTGTCTCTTCAAATTCAACAGGATTAATGGCATATGTGCTGAATATTGAATTCATAATATAGCACTCGATTTCTGCATTTTGCAACAGGCTTTGAACCATTTGAGCTTCCCATAATGTTCCTGAGAAAATCACGATCGAGTCTTGATTTTTATCCATATTCTTTATTTCTTTTACTGATTAATTCATGTAATGCCCCGTATCATTTATACAAAGATAGAGATATATCTGACAAATCAATAACGCATTAGAAAGTCGGAACAATCAAACTATTCTTGTTGGTTAAAATCATATCGGATGCTTTATTTTGCAGTTCATCATAGAATGAGACCGTTGTAAAACATGAAGTTTATTTTTCAATATAGGTTTTCGAAGTATTTTTGAAATGGAATTTAAGGTTTAGTCATTCTTAGAGTAGATTTTTGCTAAATGTGTCTGTTTAGGGCATGAATTACCCCTTAGTTTCTACAACATGACATAACTATCCCGGGTGAGCAGTATAAATTATAAGCAATTGCTTGCATTAGATGCTGTGTGTGCATTTTATTTATTCCCACATAACGCGCAATCCCTGCACCAAACCACCTGTTGGTCGAACCAAAGGTTCGCTCAACTTTATATCTAAGACGACTCACCCCTTTGTTGAATTGAATTTCACGTTTACTTAGAGCTTTACTTTTCGTAGCTTTGAACATGATGTGATTCCTTAGTTTTTTCTTTTCCAAAACCTCATCGTTATCTTTGCTTTTATAACCTTTATCTGCTTTTACCCAAGCTTTCTCAGAAAGTTCTATTTTATCCAGGACATCCTCCAGGTGATTCATGTCACTTTCATTGGCCGAAGTGGTAACTACTCCCAATACTAGTCCGTTGCGATCTACAGCAGTATGTTGTTTAAATCCAAACCTTAACTTCCCGGCCTTTTTAACCCAACGTGCATCTTTGTCTACATGGGGTTTTATCTTTTCCTGCAAAGATGGTTTTTCTTCACAGTCTGTTTCTTTTCTGTCTTCTACAGCTTCATATTCTTTTTTACCTCTGGGTCTTCTTGGCGTATCAGTGATGGAGGCATCTACAATGGCACCTGTACGCACCAATATCCCATGAGACTCCAATTGTTTGTTAATCAGAACCAAAAGTTTATCATAGACTTTTGCTTCTGTAAGTACTGTGCGAAAACGGCTTATCACCGAATTGTCCGGTACACTGCCATCCATGCTTATCCCTACAAAACGACTAAAGGAGATTCTATCGTTGACTTGTTCCTCTACTTGATAATCGCTCAAGCCATACCATGTCTGCAATAAAGTCATCTTAAACAAGACAATCCCTTCATAACTTGGGCGACCCGTAACACTTTCGCCCTTTTGATAATGACTGTTGATTAGCTTTTCTATCGGCTTCCAATCAAGAATCTGATTGATTTGATTGAAAAACTCTTCTTTGACTTTACGCCTGCTTGCTGCCAGGTCAGCAAATCCTATTGTTTGTTGTGTTTTCATACGCAAATATACATATAATTATCTATATATCAAAATAATATGATATATTTTGCCCTGCAACGGTCTCAGAATAGAAATAACCCTTTGCTAAAAGGCAGAGGGTTATTTCTATATGTAATCAAGTTCAATCTTAAAGAAACGGGGGAGGGATTACTTTTTGATTAATTTCTTATCGATTGTTCCCGATTGGGTAGCGATTTTGATGATGTAAACGCCTTTAGGAAGAGCGGTTGCAGGGATGTATTCGTTCCCATTGATTTCTTTCATTATTAAAGCCTTCCCGCTTATATCAGTCAACGTCAACATGGCCTTTCCTTCAATGCCACTAACCTGAAATCCTTCTGCAACAGGATTCGGATAACAGATAATGTTATCTGTTGTTGCTGTTTGAGTATTGGTTCCTGTCTTTTCTGTATCTTGAGTAATGGTTATTGACTGATTAGGAACTCCTTCGGCGGAGATCGTTACAGTGGCAATACGGGTTGTCTCAGAGATATTTGCCGTTACACTAAACGATAATGTCTGATTCCCGTTACCTGATGTAGTGTTTACTGTTAACCAATCCTGATCGCAGGTTGCTGTCCATGAAGTATTAGAAGTAACATTGACTGAAGCAGTGCTGTTTTTTGTTGCTTTAATGGTAACTGAAGAGGTAGAAACGGATAATGAAGCTGCAATTACATGAATGAAAATTGTTTTACTTGCAGTAGTATAATTAGGATCATTTGGTGTAAATGTTACCTTTAAATCATGTGTTCCCGCAGATAGCTTTTCACCAATAGTATGATCATAGGTAAAAGAACCGTCTATATCTGAAGTCGCATTTAAATGAGTGATGTTTAAAATAGTTCCATATACAATATCATCAGGATTGTTCCAGGTAATGTTTGGTGTTGCCTGGGCAATATTGATGGATGTCGTTTTGCTCACAGCAGCATAATCAACATTATCAGCTGGAGTAAAAGTTACCTTTAAGTCATGAGTACCCGCTGTCAATTTTTCGCCAATAGCGTGATCATAAGTAAAAAAGCCATCTACATCTGAAGTCGCATTTAATTGATTTGTACTTAATAATGTACCATACATAATGTCGTCAGGATTTCTCCAAGTAATGTTTGGTGTTGCTTGGGCAACATTGATTAGTACTGTTTTACTAACAGCGGCATAATCCACATTATCTATTGGAGTAAAGTCTACTTTTAATGTTTGTGTTCCGGCATTCAATTTTTCGTATAAAACATGGTCATAGGTAAACATGCCATCAACATCCGAGGTAGCATTTAATTGAGTAATGCTTAAATGAGTCCCGTACACAATATCGTCAGGATTGCTCCAGAAAATAACAGGAATTGCTTTCGCGACATTAATAGATACTGTTTTACTAACTGAAGTGTAATTAATGTTATCTCTTGGTATAAAATCCACTTTCAATGTTTGCATTCCGGCATTCAATTTATCACCGATAGCATGATCATATGTAAATGATCCATCCACATCTGCCGCAGCATTCAACTGAATTGCGCTTAACAAGGTTCCATATTGAATGTCATCAGGATTTCTCCAGGTAATGGTTGGAATAACCTGAGTTACATTAATGGTTACTGTTTTGCTTGCAGCGACGTAATTCACATTATCCGTTGGAGCAAAGTCAACTTTCAGGATTTGTCCATTCCCCATGTTTAAGATTGTTCCGGCGGAAGGCGTATAGATTAATGTCCCCGGAATATCATCATTTACTATTGCATTTAATTGAGTTGCACTTAAACGTGTGCCGTATTCAATATCATCAGGATTGTCCCATGTGATTACCGGAGTAGCTTGAGTAACATTGATAGTAACTATTTTACTTGCGGCAGTATAATTAACATTGTCAATAGGAGTGAAATTTACTTTTAGGGTTTGGTTATTGCCGGCATTTAAAACTGTACCGATGGCAGGAATATAAGTAAATGTCCCTGGAATATTAGCATCTACTGTTGCATTCAATTGAGTTGTACTTAAAAGAGTTCCATACACAATGTCATCAGGATTATTCCAATCGATACTTGGTTGTGCTTGTGAAATATTGATAGTAACCGTTTTGCTCACAGTGGCATAATCCACATTGTCTGTTGGTGTAAATGTTACTTTCAAGTCATGAGTTCCCGCTGTTAGTTTTTCATTAATAGCATGATCATACGTAAAGATACCATCCACACCAGCGGTAGCATTCAATTGAGTTACATTTAAAGGAGTGCCATATACAATATCATCAGGATTATTCCATATGATGGTTGGAATTATTTTAGTCACATTGATTGATACTGTTTTGCTAACAGAGGAATAAATTGTTTCATCATTTGGTATAAAGTTTACTGTTAAATCATTAGTCCCGGCATTCAGTTTATCACCGATAGCATGATTATACGTAAAGACCCCATCCAGATCGACGGTAGCATTCAATTGAGTCGCACTTAAAAGGGTGCCGTATTCAATGTCATCAGGATTGTCCCAATGGATAGTCGGCCTTATTTTATCAACTGCAATGGTTACTGTAGCAGTTGAAGTCCCTCCGACACCGGTTGCGGTTACGGTATAATCTGACTGTGGAGATATTGCTGTCGGAGTCCCGCTGATTTCTCCGGTTATTGAGTTCATACTTAATCCGATTGGTAATGTTGGGCTGATGCTATAAGTCGTTATTTCTCCTCCGGTTAAATTTGGCCTGATCGTGATAGCTGTTCCATAAGTTGCTGTTATAGGTGTATAACTGAATACAGGAGCCTCATACCATGTAAATGTTCCATAAGTAGTTGTTCCTCCCGGTGTAGTTACACTGACAGTCCCCGTTGCTCCATTGCCAACCGTTGCAATAATTTGATTAGTTGTTTTCACCGTAAATGAGGCAGCATCTGTTCCTCCAAAGCTTATTCTTGTTGCTCCCGTAAAGTTGTTTCCCAGAATGGTTACAGATGTTCCTGTCCCTCCACTTGTTTTGCTGATGGAAGAAATGGTGGGTGCTGCAATCCAGGTAAAGCCCTCTGTAGAAATAGCGGTACCACCTGTTGTGGTTACTTTGACAAGACCTGAAGTTCCTGTACCGACTTTTGCAGTGAGCTGGGTTACTGAGAGCCATTGAACGTCAACGGCCATTGTGCCTCCAAATGTAACTGTCGGAGTCCCATAAAAATTGGTGCCGTTAATGGTTACGATAGTTCCTTTTCCGCCAATTTTAGGAGAAAAGGAGGTGATTGTAGGTGATGCTGCAAAAGACAACTGTAACGAAAGCAATAAAAAAACGATTAACTGTACAATGATTGATTTGAATTTTTTCATAGTAATTTTGTTTAGAGTTTAGAAGATAAGCATATAGGTAGTTAGTGCATAGACTGCGGTATTTTTAAATTGACAACTGAAAATGAATTTATTGCCTCCAATGAGCGTTGAGTATAAAAGAAATAATAGGTTTATTTCACCGCCAAATTCAACTTGCTTATTATTCTTTCTTTCTAATGAAGGTGTAAATATATGAGGTGTTTTTGTCTCCTGCAATCCTGAATTATCAGGATTTTGCTATGGTAAGTTTTCGGGCTGAGGTTCCAAATTTTCGGCGAGAATTTGGCGGATTATGCCGAAAACTAACTACGAAATATGGCAATATTTTTGACTGTTTTTAATATTGATCTTTATTTTTGGGATGAAAGTCATTTTGGACTTACTCCTAATAGATCTTACATATGGCAGATCAATGAGAATCCGATCTTATTACCTGTTACTAAAGGAATTTTTTTTAATGTCGTAGGTTTAATTCTCCCTTTTTTTGTTTATACTTGCAAAAATTTATGCTTAAAAAAATTCCACAACAATTTAATGTGATCCAATTAAACCCATGAAACACAAACTAGTCAAAAATATGTATTTATTTACGTAAACTTTTACTTAATGCGCCATCATATATTATTCCTTTCGCTCTTCTTATTGTCTTTTCGTTTGTTTTCTTTTGCACAATCAGTAAGCAAGGAAGATTTTACCGAAAATGCGATTCATCAATTTCAACGTTTCAATCAATTGCCGGTAGAAAAAATCTACCTTCAAACGGATAAGCCTTATTACAGTGCTGGAGAAAATATTTGGTACACTGCATATTTGGTTGATGGTATGACATTGCAGTCCAATACGATAAGTCGTTATGTTTATGTGGAGTTGATCAACCAGAGCGATTCAGTTTGTTTTCGCTATAAAATTCAAAAAGATTCACTTGGATTTTATGGAAATTTACCTTTGCCGTCCGATTTCCCGGCGGGCAATTATCATTTGCGTGCTTATACCTGGTGGATGCAAAACGCTGGTGCGGCTTATTTCTTTCAAAAGAACCTGACTATTGGCAATGAAATAGATAATGAGATAGAAACAGCTGTTCAGTATGAGTCGGATGATAATAATTTATTGATAGCTGATGTGAGATTTGTTTCGCACTCAGGTGTTTCATTTCATAACGTAAGGGTTAATTATCAACTCTGTAGGGGACAGAAAAAAATTCGTTCGCGTACGGTTACACTTGATGTAAACGGACATATGCGGTTAGGTTTTGAGGAAGATACCATCGGTAATGAGTCCTATCATATTTTGTTGACATTTGATGATCATCGATATACCTATCATCATGTTGTGTACGTACCTAAAGAAAACCGTACGTTTGATTTACGATTTTTCCCGGAAGGTGGCAATTGGCTTAACAATGGTTTTCGGACATTAGCTTTTAAAGCGGTTGGTCAAAATGGACTTTCAGTCGATGTGTCAGGTACAATTTTTAATCAAAGAGGTGACAGTATTACCTCATTCGCTTCTACTCATAAGGGGATGGGGACTGTTACGTTCTATATTTCCGATTCCATTCCGATACGTTATTTTGCCATAGCTCACCTTAAAGAATCACCTATCACCAAACGTATTGATTTGCCTCCTGTCATACGTCAAGGAGTCGGACTCTCCATGTCGTTGCTCCATCAACAATGGCTTTATCAAATCATTTCAGCTGACGCAAGTACAATGCATAAACGATTTTATTTGTTAGCGCAATCGCGTGGAAAATTATTATTCGTTGGGGCTATCTCCGATTCACTTCATTTAGCAGGTGCAATTCCAGTGAATAAATTACCGGTGGGTATTGTTCAGTTTTTATTGCTTGATGAGCAAGGAGATCCACTAAGTGAGCGGTTGGTATTTGTAAAACATCCGGCACAAAGCAGTGTGATTATTACATCTGATAAAAAACAATATATTCCCAGGGAAAAAGTGCAATTGACCTTTGCCTTAAAAGATGCTGACGATTCGTTGATGCAGGCTCATGCTTCAGTTGCTGTGACAGAAAATCATACCGTAAAATTAGATTCGTTGTCAAGCAATATCTATACGAACCTATTGCTTGTTTCCGATTTGAAAGGGTACATCGAAGATCCAGCATATTATTTTGTTTCTGACTCACGGGAAAGCAACCAAGCATTAGACAATTTGATGTTAACGCAGGGTTGGACACGATTTAATGTCCCTGATATTTTGAAAGGAAATATTTCCCCGCACCCTTTTTATATCGAAGAAGGTCAAAGTTTGAGTGGACGGGTGACCAATATATTTGGCAGACCAGCTAAAGATGCGCAGGTGATTGCTATGCAGATGAAACAAAAAGCAGTATATACAACCCTTGCCGATATAAACGGACGCTTTATGATAAATGGCATTTCTTTTCCGGATAGTACAACGTTTTTGTTGCAGGCACGCACGAAGCATGGATATGCCACAGTAGATCTGCACATGACTCAGGATACTTTTCCGCGTGTGGAATTTATGCCCCCATTTACACCCGATAGAATGATAATGCCAAATGACTATCTTCAAATGATATCCAAACAGTTTTATTTGGAAGGTGGTGAAAAAGTGTATCACCTGAAAGAGGTTACTGTTACGGCATCTCTCCATAAATCGCTGGATGACAATACAATTTATGCGGGTTTGGGAGCCCCGATTCAGGGAGAAGATTTACAGAAAAGCTTTCCATCCGGGTTGTCGGTGCTGAATGTTATTCAAACTTTTCCGGGCGTATTAATCTTAGGTAACAAGATTCAAGTGAGGGGAAATCAAGGTACCCCATTACTTGTAATTGATGATATGCCTTATGGCGATTCAGGCGATGAAGAATACAGCCTGTTATCTTCTATAAATGTAGGTGAGGTGGAGTATGTCAATCTGTTGAAAGGAGTAGCTGCTTCCATTTATGGTTCTCGCGGAGGCAATGGTGTGATTATCATTCGTCTTAAATCCGGCGCTGATTTTACATCACATCCTGTGGGAACCCCTGGCCTTGCTATCGTCAAACCATTAGGTTATTATCGTCCGACACAATTTTATTCTCCTGTATATAAAACTATTGAAGAAAAAGAGGATCAAAAACCCGATTTACGCACAACAATTTATTGGAATCCATCTCTTCTGATTTCCGTAAAAAAACCGGTAACTTATAGTTTTTATACGGCAGATACTCCAGGCATTTATACGATTACTTTGGAAGGAGTTACTGACGAAGGAGAGCTATTCCACGTGCAAACTCCACTTCAGGTAGTGTCTCATTGATTTTGAAAAAACAGATTTACAGATCAGCATTAAATAAAGTTTTGGTAACATAAGATTTCTTGAAAACTTATGTTATCTTTGTTCATCATCACTCTTTTTCAGCATGTTGCGAAGTGAAATAAATTGAGGTTCTTTTTTTTCAAAATGTCACATTCTACTATGTCTTATTTTGTTTTATCTATTAATCCCGGATCAACCTCTACAAAGGTTGCGCTTTTTGAAGATGAAAAGTTGCTTTTTTCGCGTGCTGTAGAGCATTCGGAAGAAGAATTGCTTCCATTTAAGAAAATTATAGATCAATTTTATTTCCGTAAAGCAGTTGTGCTACGTATTTTGGCTGAGGAAAACGTGGATATGAAAACCATTGATGCCGTTGTGGGACGCGGTGGTATGGTGAAATCTGTTGAATCGGGTGTTTATGAGATGAATGCCTCTTTACACTATGATTTAAGAAAAGGTATTCAAGGAGAGCATGCTTGTAGCTTGGGGGGGTTGCTTGCCGAAAGCTTAATTGAATTCACTCCCGGAAAGAGAGCTTTTATTGCTGATCCTCCTGTGGTGGATGAATTGCAGCCTGTTGCACGGATTGCCGGACATCCTTTGTTTCATAGAAAACCATTTTTTCATGCACTGAATCAGCGGGCTATTGGAAGACTTCATGCACAGAAAATTGGAATGAAGTACGAAGAGCTGAATCTTATCATTGCCCATTTAGGAGGTGGAGTTACTGTCGGAGCTCATCGTCAGGGTCGTGTGGTGGATGTCAACAATGGGATTGACGGCGATGGGCCTTTTTCTGCCAATCGTTCAGGTGGGTTACCAGCAGCTGATTTGGCCAAGCTTTGTTTTAGCGGTGAGTATTCGATGCATGATGTTTTAATGATGATTAGCGGGCAGGGAGGTTTGATAGGCCATTTGGGAACCAGCGACATGCGGGAAGTGGAGAAGCGTATTGAGGATGATGGGAATGAGTATGCCTGTTTAGTGCATGAGGCTTTTGTTTACAATGTAGCAAAAGAAATCGGATCAATGGCCACTGTTTTACATGGTCAGATTGATGCTATTCTAATTACAGGTGGCATCGCTTACAGCAAAAAAGTAATTGATTCATTACTTCCTATGATTTCATTTTTAGGACAGGTATTCGTTTACCCTGGTGAAGATGAGATGTGGGCATTAGCCATGAATGGATTGGAAGTTTTGCGTGGTGCACCTTGCAAGGTGTATCATTAAAGTTGATCTTTTTTGTTCCATATATTCCACGCTTCAACGGCTTGCTTTTCGAGCATTTCCAATCCGTTTTTAATAATTGCTCCTTGTGCCTTTCCTTGTTCTAAAAAATATGTCATTGAAGGATTGTACACTAAATCATACAATAGATGTTGATGTCCTATCCATTGATAAGGGATATCGGGAGATTCGTTGCTGTGTGGAAATGTGCCGACCGGTGAAGCATTGACAATAATGGTGTGGTCATGTATCATCTCTTCTGTTAATTGTGAATAAGTGAACATGCCTTCTTTTTTGTGACGTGACACAAAATACGAAGCAATACCCAATTGAGTCAATCCGTATTGAACAGCCTTGGATGCGCCTCCGGTTCCAAGAATCAATGCTTTTTGATGATGAGGTTTAAGCAATGGTTGGATGGATTCCATGAATCCTACAACATCTGAATTGTCGCCAACTAAAAAAACGTTATGTCCTTGGCGTTCGATTCGAATAACATTGACGGCTCCTATTTCAGCAGCTCTGGGGTTCAAAGCATTTAAATAGGGGATGACTTGTTCTTTATAAGGTATGGTGATATTAAGTCCAACAAGACGTTCGTCTTGAATTACTTCTTTCAGTTGTGCGATATCTGATATTTCAAACTTTTCATAATGTGCGTCAATACCCTCTTTTTCAAATTTATTCGTAAAGTATTGTTTTGAAAAGGAATGTCCTAAAGGATACCCGATAATGCCGTAGAGTTTCATTCTTTTTGATGTAAGCGGTTATAAATCTACTTTTCCTTTGCCTTGTCGAACAATGACAGGGCTGCCACTTGTACAATCAATGACGGTGGAGGGTATAACATCACCAAAGCCTCCATCGATAATGGCATCGACCTGGTTCTCATATTTTTCGTTGATCAGCTCCGGATCGGTGATGTATTCCTGCTCTTCTTCCGTTTCGCGCAACGAGGCCGACAAAATAGGATTCCCCAATGTATCAATTAAAGTGCGTGCTATGAAATTATCGGGAATACGAATGCCGACGGTAGCCCGTTCACGAAAAAGCTTCGGTAAACGATTGCTTCTGTTGAGAATAAATGTAAAAGGCCCCGGTAACAACCGTTTCATGAGTTTGAACGTGTTGTTGTCAACTTTCGCAAACTCGCTTAGTTGACTCATATTTGAACAAATAAATGAAAGCCGTGCTTTGCCTGGTTCGATACCCCTGTATTTGTAGATACGTTCAATGGCTCTTGCTTGAAAAATGTCACACCCCAATGCATACACCGTATCTGTCGGATAAATGATGACACCACTATCACGCAGAATTCCTGCTATAGTATCAATAGCCTTTTGCTGTGGATTCTCGGGATATATTTTGAGTAACATGACGGTAAGAGATTGTTTTCATTTTTCATGAAAGTTCTTGATAGAGACTTTCGAACTGTTCTGTTAGCGCCTCCCACGTGAAACGTTTCCGCTCCTCTTTTATGTTGTTTGCAAAACGATGTATATCAGAGTCATAAAACTGTTCAATTGCCTGACAAATGGCTTCGGCTGTTGGTTCGGTGACATAACCGACTTTATCATGAGGAACGATTTCCGCCAAACCACCCACATTGGTAACAATCATTGGTACCTCAAATTGATAGGCAATCTGCGTAACCCCGCTTTGTGTAGCGTTTTTGTAAGGTTGCACCACAACATCGGCAGCCGAGAAAAAGTATTTCACTTCTTCGTCTTGCACAAAATAGTCGTGTATGATAAAGTCATTAGTCACTCCCAATTGTTCCATTTGGGTGACGTATTTTTCTTTGTTGTTGTAATATTCTCCGACGATAAGCACTTTCTTGCCTGTGGTCAATCCTTTCTCTTTGAGTAATTTCCATGCATCAATCAACACATCGAGTCCTTTATAATCGCGTATGATACCAAAGAAAAGCAGATAATGTATCTCTTCGGAAAGATTGAGATGCTGACAAGCTGTTTGCCTTAGTACTTTTTCGCCATAATTGACATAAAGAGGATGTGGAGAAAACCGGGATGGCATCTTAGGGTTGAAGGTTATCAAATCGTCTTTTACTTGTTGTGACATATAAAGCCCTCCATCTATTGCTCCCAGAAAATAACGTGTGAGCCACATGTCGAAAAAATGATGTTCGTGGGGAACTACATTATCAAGTAAAGGAATAATTTTAGTATGTCTGTTCCGTTTGACGAGGTAGCATATGGTACCCAAACATGGTGACATAAAAGGTGTCCAGTAACGAACGATAAGCAAATCAGGACGTTCTTTGCGCAAACGATTCCCAATTTTCAGCCAGTTGAACGGATTGACAGAGTTGACTGAGCGTTCAATTTCCAGATCATCGGGTTTGGGCGATGCCGAATATTGTGTCTTCCCTGGAAATAATAACGAAGGATATTGCACGGTAAAAGTGTCGATTTTTGCTTTTTTACCTCCATGGGTGAAGGTGCGTATCAACGTTTCGTTGAAAGAAGCCAACCCACCACGATAGGGGTAAGCTGTGCCAACCAATGTGATTGTTTTTAAGGGAGTGTTCATCTTCTTTGTAAGGTTAACTTTTGGTCAAAATGTTCACTTAACTGATTAAGTGGAGAATAAAATTGATAATAGGAACCAAAAGGGCAGTGGTTACTCCCATCAATCCGATTGCCAGGCCACTGACAGCGCCTTCCACGGCTCCTAATTCCATTGCACGTGCTGTTCCGACAGCATGTGCTGCCGAACCAAGGGCTAATCCTTTGGCAATATTATTTTCGACACCTAATGTTTTAAGTAGTAAAGGCCCGATAATGCCTCCAAAAATGCCTACTACAATTACCACGACTGAGGTCAATGACGGAATGCCGCCTGCCTGTGCAGCTACTGTGATGGCAATAGGAGTGGTCACTGATTTAGGCTCTATTGAAGCAATAATGCTAAAGTTTGCGCCCATCCATTTGGCAATTAATAAAACACTGACAATACCAATGGTACCGCCAACAAGGGTTGAGGTCAGTATGGCTGTTACATTTCCGCGAATATGTATCAATTGCTCATAAAGCAAAAAACCTAATGCAACCACGGAAACACCCAACATAAAATTAATAATGGAGGTTGCTGCTGAAAATTCCTCATACGGTATTCCTAAACTCTTAATACTGATGATAAGGACTACGAGCGAAGTAAGCAAAGGGTGCAAAAATATCCATTTTGTTTTCTTGTACAACCAAACAGCAGCTAAATAAGTCCCCACCGTTAAAGCAAGAAGAAAAAGTTGAGTATGTAGAAGGGCTATCATGCTTGTTTCTTTACCATTTTTTGTGTCAATAATCCAACAACCGCAATGACCAAAATGGTGCTTATGGCAGAAGCAACAACAATTGCTGCAAGGTACTTCCCTATTAACGCGTAAGAGGTGATTAACCCGACTCCGATTGGGATAAAAAACAGCATCATGTTATCGAGAAAAAAGAGAGCAGCATTTCGTATTTGTGCGGGTTTGATGATTCTCAATGCTAACGATAAAAAGAGCAATAACATACCTAACACACTACCAGGTATGAAGTTGCCAATTAATGCAGATAACAAGGTTCCTGCAAAATAGAAAAACAATAAAATAAAAATTCCTGCCATTTGATTCTTCTTTGAAATTTTAAAGAGATAAATTATGGTAGAGAAATAAGGAAGTAATCGTGTTACAAGTTGTAAGAGATGATCGGTTCGTTGCCTGTAAATGCTTCTTTTGTTTCACAGTATCTTGCTGATCTTGTTGTCCAAAGAATGGAGAGTACTTGTCATTTTTGAAGTTGCAAAGTTACAAACATTTCAATGAATTTGTGCTGGTGATGAAAAGTTGTTGTAATTGAATACAATATCTCCATCACGTTAATCATTCAATACGCGTCTATTTATTAAATTGTGCAAAAGCTTCAACAGGCCTACGGGGGCTTACAGGCTCAGGTATGTTGGAAACATAACCAATACGTGCTAAAAATACTATTTCTTCTTTGACTCCAAAGTACTCTGCAACTTCCTTTTTGAAATTATCTTCTTCAATTATCTGATTCATTGGCTGAAATCCTATTTTTAGCTGCGTACAGGTAAGATTAATATGCTGGTATAATCGTCCTGCTTTTATCCAATTAGCGACCGAATTACCGTGAGTTATAATGATAATCCAACCACCGCAGTAATGAACTTGGTCTTTGGTTTTCTTAATTCCGCCTTTAATGAACGATTCTCGTTTAGAATCTTCGGGTTTTAAAAAATGACGTACAATGAAACCCCTGAAGCCGTTAATCTGCATTCCGGCTGTTGTGAGTCCGTCCTTTTTCTCTTTTACATCTTCATCTGAAAAACGTATCCATGTTGCCAATTCGTTTTGAACTGCCTTATTGAAAGCCTGTTGTTCATAAGCTTCTATTGTCTTTTGCGCGATGAAACTACCTTCTCTTGATGAGGATGAAAAAAAACGAATGCTTTGTGGGTCTGAAGACAAAAGCTCTTTGATGTCGTTTTCTTTGATGGAATTTGTTTTGAATGGGGTTCGCAATGTCATTCTCTTTTCAATAATACGAAGATCATAGCCGGTAGTGGGTGCCTTATCAAGATGAATCTCGGCTACGAGTGATCTCTTTTGAAATTGATCGGTAATAATATTGATTGTAGTTTGATAACCCATATTTTCGGCAGCTAAAGTCAGGTTTTCAATGAAAGCACCGAGTGATATGTACAGTTCTCTTCTCTTCGAATCGACCATTGAGAGTTCACGTGTTGTGTCGACATACAATCGAATAAGATTATTTCCTGAGACTTCGACTTTCCATGGCTGCGAATTATGAGAACTGCCAGCCAAAGATGCAAAGTAAAGTATCTTGTAAATATTGCTTTTATTTGCAAACTCCGAAATGGCAGGCCTTCGGAGTTCGGATGTACAAGAACAGATTATACTCATCGACACTATCATTGTACGAATTAATGTAGATATTTGCATTCGTTAAATATCATTTTTCTTTACTCCATAAACGGTATCCCAACCGTATAACGGGGGAAATATCTATATTTGGGATTGAATAACTTGCAGTTCCGAAATCAATGGTTTTGTCACCTCTCAAGTAGAGGTGCATGCCTGGTTGAATGTAAAAGGCATGACCAATAAAAAACTGGTAACTTAGACCTAACCCGGTATCAAAACTGTGTAAATCTTTCCGGATACCGGTGCTTTTTTGTTCAATCTGGAAAGTGTGAGATTCTAAATAGGTGTAAAGTTCCAACCCTTTCCAAATATTGTAACCAAAAAATACTCCCGGTGAAGTTTTGTAAAAACGTTTAAAGTTGGCTGATGAGTTATGTATTCCAGCAAGTTCTGCGTCATATGTTCCACCGTTGATAACACTGAAGCGTACTCTGAATCTATCAAAACGATAACACACTGCAAAATGGTAACCTCCTGTGAGAAACATGGGTACCAAACTTTCAACCTCAAAGGCTGATTTTACATCATAATCTTTTGAATTCGATTTCGTTATTGTTTTTATTTGCAACGAGTCGCTTTGTCCATACATACTCATAGTTGTAATTGTCAGACAAATAATAAATAAGACTTTCTTTTTCATGCGAATGATCTTTGAATTTTTATGATGCAAAGGTCAGCAATGAAAAAACGAATCTTCTCCGCTTTTGTTACCAAATTAATCGGGAGGGTGTCTTTTATTCCTAATTCGACTGAGCGATTTCGGAGCAATTCCCAAGTAATTGGCAATATGATAGAGCGGAAGACGCTGTAATGCGCTTGGATATTGGGCAACCAGTTTCCGATAGCGCTCTTCAGCAGGCAATGTCTGTAAATCTAAACTGATTTGCACGATTTTTACGAATGCTTGCTCAATCAATAAACGTCCGGCTCTCTCCATTGAAGGTACCTTTATATACAATTCATCCAGATCATTCTGCTGAATAAATGCTATTTGAGACTTTTCCAAAGCTTTAATATTCAGGTGTGATGGAGTCTGACTTATACGACTCCGGTTGTCAGTTATCCAATCGCTTTCAAAAGCAAAATCAGTCGTAATTTCTTCTCCTTTTTCGGTCAGTTGATAATAAATGACCGTTCCTGAAATCAGAAAAGATATAAACTGGCAAGTTTCATTTTGCCTGAGAAGAATTTCTCCTTTCGACAATATTCTGAAGTGGAGATAGGATGACAGTATGTCCCATTCTTCTTCGGAAAGTGAGATGAGTTTATGGATGGATTGCTTTAATAGTTCTGAGTTCATAGATAATAGATTTAAGAAATCAAACAAAATTTTATTTTTGTCATGCAATAAATAGTATCGCTTTTTTGTCTGTGATGTATCTTTTGTAATTGTGTTGTTGATTAAAGAGATGCTTTTTTATCGCATCACTTTGTTTACTCAATGAGACCTCAATTCAATTGCGGAGAAATAAGAAACTAACAATGGAGGACTAGCTAATGGAACTCATCCCGATATTCGGGATGAGTTCCATACGTCCTTTAAAAACAAATTATTCACGTATGAGCTATCTTGTTGTGATTTTATTTCGGGGTCAAAATAGAAGAATCGTAATCTTTAAATGGATTCTGAATGCTTTGAATGGTTACTTCTAATGGTTTGAGCCCTTCTGAAGAGACATCGACGGTTATATCGCCCCGTCCCCTGGTCGCCTGAATAATAGCCAGACACAAACCGTGAAATGCCTTGTGCATAGATGCCTTATGGGATTCGTGATCAAAAGGATTTCCACTGCCAACGCCGATTAATTTTCCTTGTCCCTTGACGCTAAAATGAATCAGATTATCTGCCAATGGGTTTATATATCCATCTTTGTCGACAATTTCACAAGTTACATGCACCACATCTTGGTTGTTGGCTGTAATCGTGTCATGATCAATCTTTACTTGTATGGCAAAGGCCTTGCCGGCTGTGCGTATCGTATCGGTAATGGTTGTTCCCTCCTTTTTACCCACGGCAATGAGTTCTCCGGGTTCATACGGAACATCCCATTGCAAATGTAAATCGGCTGTTGTTTGGGGAACGAGAGGTTTGTCATAGTGATTCCAACCGCCAGAAGTTCCTTGACGAGGAAATGCCAACCGTTTTTCACCATAGAATTTACCATTCAAATAAAGATCAACCGTGTCGCAATTTGTATATGCCAAAACAGGTATAACCTGTCCCTTTCTGGTCGGCCAATTCCAATGTGGAAACAAGTGCAGCACCGGCTGATCTGACCATTGACTTTTGTAAAAATAGTAAGCGTCCTTTTTAAACCCGCAAATATCCAATGCACCGCTTGCTGCTTCTGTTGCCGGCCAAAAAGATTCGCCTAAATAGTCAATGCCCGTCCAGATAAAATCACCTATGACATAATCATGTGTGTCGATAAATTTCCAGAGTTGTTCTGAATTGATCATATTGAATGTATAATTCGGATTAACCCTTGTGGAATCTTGTCCCAACGAATAGTATCCACGTACACCGTATACGCTTTCGTCTTCCGTTCCGATCATTTTTCGATCCGGGAACTTAATCTTATCCGGGCCATAATAAAGCTCTCTGTTTTTATGCCATCTGTCTACATAATTGTATCCGACAATATCCAATTTTGTTGTGAAGTCAAGCGATGTCGGATGTTGATCATCGGCAATTTTGTCACAAGCGCTTGTGACCGGTCGTGTCGAATCCAAACAGTGGCATATATCAACCAATTTTTTGAGAATTTCAACTCCTTCTGGTTCAGATTGTTCCGGTATTTCATTTCCCACACTCCATAATACGATTGACGGGTGGTTCCGATCGCGTAACAACATCGCCGATAAATCTTGTTTGTACCATTTGTCAAAATAAAGATGATAATCATAGTCGCGTTTCCCCTCAGTCCATGCATCAAAAGCTTCGTCCATGACCAAAAATCCCATCTGATCGCATAAATCCAGGAATCCCGGATCTGGAGGATTATGGGAGGCTCTGATGGCATTCACACCCATACTTTTCAAAATCTTTAATCTGCGTTGCCATATTCCGATAGGAACAGCCGAACCTACTACGCCTCCATTTTCATGCAAACACACACCTTTCATTTTTGTTTGAACACCATTAAGGGAAAAACCTAAGTTTGTATCGTACTTTATTTCCCGAATACCGATCCTGACGTTTTCTACGTCGATTGATTTCTTTTCTTGCTGAACGATAGTTCTCAAGGTATATAAATAGGGTGATTCAAGTGACCATCGTTTTGGATTGCTGATTGCAATCTGCTCTTTAACTACGGTATCCGATGTTGAATGTACGGTAAATGATTTTGTTGCCCTTGCTATTTCATGTCCATTTTTATCTATCAGAACAGATACAAGAGAACCGGTTTGTTCTTTTTGGAAATCATTACGAATGGTTGCTGCAACATCTACAAGTCCTGAATCGGGGGTGACAACAGGAGTGGTAACATAAATTCCCTGGTAGGCTATGTGAAGTTTTCCGGTAATGATCAACCAAACATTGCGATAAATTCCGGAACCGGTATACCATCGGGTATTTGATTGCAGTGAATTATCGACACGGACAGCAATGACATTATTGCCTTTTTCCAGATAGGATGCAATGTCATAATAAACAGGAGTATAACCTGACGGATGATGTCCAAGAGGATGCCCATTTATCCAAACGTCACTGTTCATATAGATTCCGTCAAACAAGATTTTTATTTCATGTTTCAGCATTGTGGCAGGAACGTAAAAATGTTTGCGATACCATCCGATTCCTGTAGGTAAATACGCTTCGTCGCCGCCACCTGGATTATTCTTGTCGAATGCTCCTTCAATGCTCCAGTCATGAGGCAAATCCAACTTGTGCCATGAGGCATCCTTAAAATCAATAGCATCTGCTCCTTTGACATCTCCTTTTTGAAACAGCCAATTCTCATCAAAAAGGATTTTTGATCTTGAAACATTCTCTAAGGCAGAAGTTGATAAGGTTTTTTGTTGAGCCTTCGCAACAACATGCCCTAATGTAAACTGACAAACTAAAGCCAGTAACAAATACCATTTATTCGTACCCATTTTAGTGTTCATGATGTTTTGTTTGTTGATGTGAATAAACGCGCAATTTCACTTGTAACTGCACAAAGGTACTATTTTGTTGGAATTCTTGTCTCAATGAGCAAAGCCTACACTTGTGGAGTAGTGGCAAAAGTGAAGCAGTCACTTACGAACATAGACCCATAGCTATAGTGACGGCTTCATTATTAAGAGGCATTATGGAAATTTACAAATCGACCGAAAGTCCTAAAGTAAAGGTTCGTGCTCTTGGATAATTGGCCCGATCGATTCCCGTTGGCTGTTCAGGGTCTTGCCCTTTGTAACCGGTAATGATGAAGGCATTTTGTACCGCGATAAACAATTTGGCGCTTAAATTCGTATCCAATAGTTTATCGAAGGTATACCCTGCCGAAATATTATCCATGCGCAGAAAGGATGCATTTTGTATGTAGTAATCGGATAAAGGTTGAACGTTTTGAAACTTTGTTGTCAATGCGTTTTGTGATAAATTTATCAGATATCCCATATCAAAGTTGTAGGCGTTTTGAAAGCCACTCCATGTTGCATCCACTCCGTTATAGACATAATTCCCGATATTGGCATGTAAAGAACAATTAAGGAACCATTTCTTATACCTCAAAGCAGAAGAAAATCCCATTAAAACAGTGGGATAAAGTTGATGTTCGATATTAATATATCCCTGATTGTTTGTAGCATATTGACCTTCAACCGGATTCCCATTTGAATCATAAATTTGCCGGTCAGCATAAAATGAGCCAACGGGATAATTGTTGTTATTGACTAAAATATTATTGAAGAATCCATTAATATTGCTATTTAGCATTGATGTCAGGTAGTTAGAACCCATGCGCCTGTTTTGATTGTAACTGAACGAATAATTGATTGTCCACAACAAATCTTTTGTAACAACAGGTTTCCCGCTCAGTTGCAGTTCAATTCCTTTGTTGACAATCTGCCCATCATTGACGTAAAAATTGATCACCTGCGCAAATGGCAATGGGAAAAAAGTCAAAATATTATTCGTGTTATGCTGATACACATCAAATGTTCCCATGATACGCTGATTGAACATTCCAAAGCCCATACCGGCACTCCAAGTGACAACGGCTTCACATTTCACATTTCAAAGTCATATTGTAGTTATAAGGACTTGTCAAACCTGAACTATTTGCTATCTGGTTGGTGTTGGTAGCCGCATAGAGATCTGGAGAGTTGTTCCCTGCATTGCTGTAGTTTACATGTAATTTCAAATCACTAAGCCAGTCGGCATGTTGCAGAAATGGCTCTTTTTTGATATTTCATGCAAGAATTCCTGAAGTAGTCATATCCGGTTTTGTATTGCTTGCAAATTGACTATCACGGTATTTTTGAACATTAGCGGAAAGAGAATATTTATCCTTCAGCATGAAATCGAAGCCACCCATTAATGCCGTATGATTATATTGACTGATCGTCTGAGAAAGTGAGGCTACACTATTTACACTATAGAGAGCCGCCGGATAGATATTGTGTAAATAATCTCCGTTTGAATTAGCAAGAATGCTTGAATATCCTACTATCGCATTTAGTTTTGCGCCGATTGCGTCTATCTTCGCGGCATAGTTCACCCGAATGTTGTACTGTTGGCTTCTATCTGTTTCGTTTGATAGATTTGTCGGAGCATCTTGTTGGTACCAGGCAGCATCCGGATCGTTCGTTTCATGATAATTCATGCCTGAATAATCGTATGCATAATTGCCTGCCACATGTACATCAGGAAGAAATGGCAATGAATAATCCACGCCAAGATTCCCTTCAAGCTGTTTGATATTTTCTGTCTGATGCACTTGATTCAACAGCGCAACAGGATTATGTGGAGCAAAAACCTGCATAATGGAAGACTCTTTCCACGTAAAATAGCCCCCATAAGGACTTCCATTCATTACCGGTTGCGTCGGATCGAACGCAAGAGCACTTGCAATGGCACTTGTATTGGCAATAACATTGTTATGGAACGAAACAAAAGAATTGAATGCAACTTTCAGATGATTATTGAAAAACGACGGAGTGAGCGACAGCGTAGCAGTCGTTCGGTCATATTGATCAGTTTTCAAAATTCCTTGTTGATTGGTTTGTCCTAATGACAGGCGATAAGGCAACCATTTACAGGAACCTGACACGCTCAAATGATGGTCTTGCCCGAAAGCGGGTTGATATATTTCGTTTTGCCAATCGGTATTGGCATTGCCCAATAGCCCCGTTACCGAACTGTTTCCGGCATATTGCTGATTGATTAATGAGCGGAATTCAGAGGCGGAAAGCATATCGGCTTTTTTGGTTATTTCTGAAATGGAAATGTTGCCTGAATAGTTTATGTGCAACTTACCTCCGCCTTGTTTTGTAGTAATAATCAATGCCCCGTTTCCGGCAAGATACCCAAAGATTGACATGACCGAAGCATCCTTGATCATGACGATACTTGCTATGTCCTCAGGATGTAACGGAATCTGATTATCCAATTGCAATATGCCATCGATGATAATCAACGGCGAGGTGTAACCCGATAAAATACCGATTCCCCGATTAATAATGGTGAATTCACTTCCCGGACTGCCACTGTTTGCTGTGACTTGTAACCCCGGTATGGCTCCCTGAATCAATTCTTGGGGAGAAATGCTGATTCCTTGCGGGAAATGAGTTGTGTCAATACTGTAAACAGTACCTGCGTCAGCAATCGAATCTCCAGTCAACAGGATTTGTGCATTCATCTGCACTCCGAAGAACAGACTCAACACGAAAACAATCCATACGGACTTTCTTGTAGTGTTTTGCATGACAAAAACCTTTTAATATGAATCAATAACTCACGGGGTGACTTTAAACCTATCCTGTAAGTTTGTAACAATTTCTACGAATGAAACGAGTCCCGATATTCGGGACGAGTTCCATACGACCTTTAACAACAAATTATTCACGTATGAAACGCCAATAACTTCAAAAAGAAAGAAGAGACGACGTTTATCATTTCGGATATGTGCAGAATATTGACATGCAACCAACTTTCGCCAATGATAATGGCAAATAAGACGACAGTGCCGTATTTATATAAATTCATCATCAAATTGGGATTACTGTCTTTTAGAAAAGTAAGATACACATGCGATCCATCAAGTGGAGGCAATGGAATCAGATTAAAAATGAATAGTGCTATATTTATCACACCCCAGATAATGATAAGATTGATGATCCACAAACCTATCTGGGTACTGTTGAAGAACTCCGAAAGATATAAACCACGGGCAATAATAAAGAAAACCAGGGCCAGTATAAAATTGGAAAAAGGACCTGCTATTGAGATGAGTATTTCATCGCGATGTTTGTTCTTAAGGTTATCTGGATTAAAAGTCACCGGTTTTGCCCATCCGAATCCGGCAATAACAATCAGGAAAAACCCCATCCAGTCAATATGCTTCAAAGGATTCAATGTGACCCTTCCTAACTCTTTTGCAGTGCTGTCTCCTAAAAGATAAGCTGCATACGCATGTGAAAACTCATGTACTGTCAGTCCGATTACCGCTGCCGGGATAATCTCTAAGGTTTCCGTTAAATTCATTCAGATAGGTTTATGAGTAGTTGCGGTTGAGAACTTTTATGGTTGGGGAAGACAATAAATTGAATCATGAGCCTTAATCTATCTCTTATCCTTTTTGTTTCAAAGGTCATCATTTTATTTTTATTATGCAATAAATTGTATCGCTTTTTTATAATTTCTGCGGTATTTTTTGTAATTGGGTTATTGGTTAAAGAGATGCTTCTTTATGTCATTACTCTGCTCATTCAGTTAGACCACGATTCAATTGCACACTCACTGTTCATGATTCACTGAAACCAACAAACAGGTTCTTCGCTTTTCCTTCGTAGCATCACCGCTATTGGTTCAAAGATACTACGAACTATAAACCTACATGACACGTATATAAAACGTATATAATACCTATCTACATAAGTAGGTATTATATACGTTTTATATAGGTTTTATATACGTATTATATAGGTTTTATCTCTGGAGCAATTACGAAGGAATAACGAACTAACTATGGAGAAAGAACTAATGAAATTACACTGAATCATGCGTTAAAATTGAGGAACATTGATGCTTGTCTGTTTACAAGGGTAATGAATGCCATTTATGTAATGGAAGCGTTTGTTTAAATACTGGTGAAATATCGAATGATTGGTTCTCATTCATAGAGTTGTTCATAAACGTTGATGACATTTGCTTATTCCTTCTTGAAAGGAGGTGTGGAGGGTTGCATGGTTTTTGAGTGGCATATATTCACCAACCTATCGCAAAAATTACTTACTTTGCATGTGCTTAGCCTTGCATAGGCAAGAACATAAATGTTCATCAAATGAGATATAAACGAATTGCAGTAAAAATAGGAAGTAACGTCCTGACACGTGCTGATGGTCGTCTCGATGTGACGCGGGTATCATCGTTGGTTGATCAGGTGGCTTTTTTGCATCAGGCTGGAGTAGAGGTGATTCTGATCTCGTCTGGTGCCGTGGCTTCAGGTCGGGGAGAGATTCAACCGATAAAGAAATTGGATGAGGTGTCGGCGCGCCAGCTTTTTTCGGCTGTGGGACAAGCCAAGCTGATCAACCAGTATTATGAATTTTTTCGTGAACAAGGTATTGCCTGTGGTCAGATTTTGACGACAAAAGAAAACTTCAGTTCCCGTTCGTTATACCTGAATCAGCAAAATTGCATCCGTGTGATGCTGGAAAACAAGGTCATCCCTATTGTCAATGAAAACGACACCACTTCCGTCACAGAACTGATGTTTACCGATAATGATGAGTTGTCGGGGCTTATGGCAACCATGATGGACGTAGAAGCATTGATTATTCTCAGCAATGTGGACGGGCTTTATGATGGCAATCCATCTGATGATCTGGCCAAACTGATTCGTAAAGTTAAACCGGATGATACGGATTTAGAATCCTATATTTCAGATCGTAAGTCAACGTTTGGGCGCGGTGGTATGGGTACAAAATGTGCCATAGCGCAGAAAGTGGCTTTAGAAGGCATTACCGTGATGATTGCGAACGGGAAAAGAGAGAATATTCTGGTTAATCTTCTGGCTCATCCGGAATCGACACTGTGTACGCGTTTCTATCCTTCCAATAAAGGTATTTCGAGTGTAAAAAAATGGATAGCTCACAGTGAGGATTTCGCCAAAGGTTCTGTTATGCTGAATGAGGGAGCCGTTGAAGCATTGCTTGATAAGGCAAAGGCCAATAGCCTGCTTCCTGTCGGCATTATCCAGATTACAGGTGATTTTGAGGAAGGTGATATTGTAAGATTAACTGATGAGCATGGCGTTCCCATTGGAGTTGGTAAAGTACAGTATGACGCAGATACCGCTCGACAATTGATGGGAGAGAAAGGGCAACGACCTTTTGTGCATTATGATTACCTGAGTTTGGATTAATAATCGTTGAATGCATTTGTATTTGAACAATAGACATGAAGGTTTTTCTGAGCAGATAGATATACATAGCTTTTGAAAAAGGGTTCAACGTATTAGATAGTAGTTGTTTGTGTGATAATAGATGAATTGTTGTAAAAATTGCCAGGAATGTTTTTCTAATTGCCGAGAAATGTGTAATTTTGCGCTCCTAACTATCGTTTCTATTTTTAAAATTCAAACCGTATGGCATCCAAGAAGTCCAATAAAATCCCCGATAATTTGCAAAACGTTGAAAATGCATTGACAAGGTCGGAGGTTTTTATCGAAAAGTATCAGAAGCAAATTATTTATGGCGTTGGTGTTGTCGTGCTTATTGTATTAGCTATTCTGGCTTTCCGCAATTGGTATTTAGTACCAAGAGATAATGAATCTGCCGCGAAATTGGCTGTTTGTCAAAGTTATTTTGCAGTCGATTCGTTTAAAGTAGCTTTAAATGGAGATGGTACTGATCAATGTATTGGATTCAAAGGAATTATTGATGAATATAAATGGACTAAATCAGCTAATTTGGCAAATGTATACGCTGGTATTTGCTACTATCATTTAGGTGATTATACAAATGCTGTTCATTATTTGAAGAAATTTGATGCTGATGACGTGAACGAGTCTTATGCTGCTATTGGTTTGATTGGTGATTGCTATGTGAATATGGGACAAACTGAAGAAGGAATTAAATACTTTCTGAAAGCTGCTGATTCGAAAAATGATTTGGTGAGTCCTATCTATCTGAAAAAAGCTGGTGTTGCCTACGAGAGTCTCGGCAAATACAAGGACGCATTGGCTATTTATACCAAAATTAAAGACCAATATGCTCAAAGCCAAGAGGCTGCTGATATTGAGCGATACATCGGTCGTGCTACGGTTTTAGCGAAGTAAAAAGATTTTAAATTTTATGATATTAAGTGACTGCTTCAATTATTTTGAGGCAGTCATTATTTTGTATCTGATTTGTACCTTCGTATATTTTTAATGATTTTGTAATTTATAGTATGGCAACTGCATATCATAATCTTTCCACGTACGATTCATCGTCCATCCCATCGACCGAGAATATGCGTTTTGGTGTTGTGGTTTCGGAATGGAATCCACAAGTCACAGAGCGTTTGTTAGATGGCGTTTATGCAACGCTTCAGAAAGCAGGCGTAACACCTGATCAAATTGTCATTCAACATGTACCAGGAAGTTTCGAGCTTGTGTATGGAGCAAAATTGTTAGCCGAAAGATGTTCTGTTGATGCAGTTATCGTGCTTGGAGCCGTTGTGCGCGGAGGTACTCCTCATTTTGATTACGTGTGCCAGGGTGTGACGCAAGGAGTGACACAGCTCAATGTTTCGCAAGAAATTCCTATTATATTTGGGTTGTTGACGACGGACACAATGCAACAAGCTGAGGATCGTGCGGGTGGTATTCATGGTAATAAAGGCGACGAAGCTGCCATAACGGCCATTAAAATGGTACATCTTAAGCGGAGTCTCTGATTTCTTCGATATCTTTGTACTCCTTTATAGAAAACGGGCAGTTACCAGAGTGGCCAAATGGGGCAGACTGTAAATCTGCTGGCGATGCCTACGGTGGTTCGAATCCATCACTGCCCACTGTTTTTATTTGAATATTCATTGGTCGATTATGATCCGTGTTCTTGGTAACCACGTAAAAAACAAGATAATGAAAAATCCGCTTTCGCCTCTTTTCCTGTTTATGACAGTGGTATTCACCACATGTTTGTTGATTTCGAATTTGGTGGCTTTTAAGATTGTTATGTTAGGCACTGTTGCCGTGCCTGCCGGAATCTTCTTGTTTCCGTTGACTTATATCATCAATGACTGCATTGCTGAAGTATGGGGGTTTCGTAAAGCAAGGCTGATGATTTGGCTGGCTTTCGGGATGAATTTTTTCGCGGTGTTGTTTTATCTGTTTGCAGTTGCCTTACCCTCTGCACCGTTTTGGCCGGGACAAGCATCTTTTTCGTATGTATTAACACAAACACCCCGTATTGCTGTAGCCAGTTTATTGGCTTTTTTGGTTGGATCTTTCCTGAATGCATATGTGATGAGCAAGATGAAGCGGGTCATGAACGGCGCTAAATTTCCGCTACGAGCCATTGCTTCTACCATCGTGGGAGAGAGCGCTGATTCAGCTATCTTTATTACAATTGCTTTTTTCTCCATCTTATCATTCCGGCAATTGGTCATGATGATCCTTACACAAGCTTTTTTGAAAACGATGTACGAAATTGTGATTCTACCTCTCACACAACGGGTAGTGATTTACATCAAGCGGAAAGAAAACATCGATATTATTGATCGGGGAATCTCATACAGCATTTGGAAAATCAGGGATGTCGGTTAAGGTTGATCTGTTTCCGGCTTCTTATATATCATTCATTTTTTTCAACATATCATCATGGAACCATTACAACACCTTGGCAAAAAATCGGAAATTCCAGTAACATACAATCCTTCCGTATTGGAAACTTTTGATAACAAGCATCCTGAAAATGATTATTGGGTGCAGTTTCAATGTGCCGAGTTTACGACACTATGTCCAATAACAGGGCAACCTGACTTTGCGACAATAATGATCGATTATCTGCCGGCGCTGAAAATGGTGGAGAGCAAAAGTCTGAAACTCTATTTGTTCAGTTTTCGGAATCAGGGCAACTTTCATGAAGATTGCGTGAATATCATCATGAAAGATATGATTCGGTTGATGGAGCCAAAATACATTGAGGTGACAGGCATGTTTTTGTCTCGAGGGGGCATCAGCATTCATCCCTATTGTAATTTCGGATTGCCTGGCACGTCTTATGAGGAGATGGCTAAATTCAGGATGTTGCATCACAATTTATAACAACCTTATTCTGATTTAGAGGGAGAAATCAACTTCTTTATTTTCTTTTTCAACTCCATTTTCTCCCAATCCAGGGTCTTCGTTTTTAGTTCCCATGTGTCCCAAATAATCAACACTTTGTGCAAGGTTTCTTTGTCTGTTTGAGAAAGAGAGTGTTCGAGATCGACAGAGGCAAAGAGTAAATCGCCCAGGAATTTGAGTGCATAGATCTTTAACGGGTGAATATACTGCACGAACTCATTATCATCCATAGCATTCACAGAAGGCTGTGAAAGATGAAAATAGAGATTCATTTCTGTCGAAATCAGCTCCTTTGCTTCCTCAGGCTTATCAACGCGTAAGCCGAAGATCTTTTGAAGCACGGCACGCATCTTTTCTATTTCACGTTCTAAGTAATCCCTTTTTTCCATCTTGAGTTGTAATAGGATGTAAGAAGGTTATCAATGAGGGTTAGTTTGTGATGTCCAAATAATTGCCATCAGGATAAACATGATATTGTTTCAATTTGTGTCTGGAAGGCCCGCTGATTGGCCACCCCGTTCCATCCATAATGCGGTAAACTGATCCGCAAACCGGGCATTTGGCGGTTAAATCCGATTGTACTTCCACCCGAACGGTTTGCAGTGCTTCATAAGAACATGATAAGTCAAAAGCGCAATAAGTATCATTTAAGGTGTGTACTACCAAAAGACCTCCATATCCCAGTTCTTCCGACGTCGTGCTTGCTGTTATGTAGCTTTCAGTAGCTCCGATAGCTGTGAGATTCGTTACTTGCAGTAAATTGATTTGTAAGCTTACAGGAGCAAGCGGGATGGTTGAGGTATCGGTGGCGCATCCGAATAGTAAGGTCAAAAATAGTAATCCAAGTTCTATTTTTTTAATAGTGTGATAATGTTGTGGAAGCATGGTGATATTTGTTTACGAATGTCGAATACCAATGACATAAGATGACCTTTTTCAGTGATTCAATCAGAGGCTTATGTGAAAGAAGACACGGATACCCCATCTATTCGCGTTTGGATCGTTTCGGTGTGTCAATCGCCAGTCTACTTCTCCACCCAAGAATCCAAAAAGGTTATAGATGCCAGCTCCGCCTTCAACATAAGGAATGTTCAACCCTTGTAATTTTGCAGGGAATGTCAATATTTCGTTGTGATCATCGCGTAACACCCCTTCGGCCACTTTTAAAGAGAAGGACTCCAGTAACCCCAGCTTTTTAATGATCGGAATCTTGTTCAGGAATAGGCCGGAAGAATAATAATGAGCTTGCAAATTTACATATTTATCGGTAGCATATTCTAAATAATTCACCAGATTGAAATTATAATCAGAGAATTCGTACGTTTCATTTCCGCGTTCTATGGTGAGCAATGGGAAAGGGACGCTACCCAGTAAATAGCCCGCTTCAGCAATGTAGAAAATGGAACCCCCTACGAAATCAATGGTATGGTTAAGGGTAGTCACTACTTTAAAATAGTTGCCGTTTGTTTGGTTGAATTGAAAATTTCCCCCTTCCATCTGAATGTGAAACACAGGGTAACTATTTGAAATATTACGCCTGGAAAAGCACTGATCCCATATTAACTGATCGCTTGAAAAACGAAAATCTATTTTAGCTCCTTGTTGTAAAAAGCTTTCCACTTCATTACCTTGTTGAATAAACGGAACATATTTGTTTGAAAATATGCGGTTGTCGAATAAAGTTACAGTTGTCTTAAACTCACGCGTCCATTCTCTTTGATAACGCAATCTCCATGCTGCTATCTCATTAATCGATGTGTTGGGGTTGAATCGAAACAATGTGGCAAAAGCATCATCGTCGCTTGGAGAGACTTTTCCTTCGTTAACCAGGAAAATATCTTCATTAAATCCTGTTCGATAGGCGTTTTTGCTATATTGAAAATCTACTTGTTGAAAATGGCTGGTAGGTAATCGATATAAAACTACGCTTCCAAATTTCCAGCTATTATCCTGAAAGGCATACCCGATGTCGCCACCGATGCTAAAGCGTTTCCATAGTAGTTCGTTGGTTCTCATTCCAAGAGCTATCGTTGGACCATCAACAACGTTATTATGGTAGATTGTGTTGAAAGGTCCGATATCTATTTTTCCTACATGGGCATATTGATACATCAGAAGATCTGTAGTCCATGTTGCCATTTTCATGAAATGAGTATCATTAAATCTTTCTAAGCGCTGATAAAGCGAATCATTGGTTGGTTCAGAAACGGTTCCATTTCGTTCCTTCTGAAGTGTGCTCAAATCGGCATTATTAGCTTCCGGTGAATTAAAGAGCAGTTCTTTAGTAATAGTAATTTCAAGTGGTTTTTTGCGAACCCCTTCGATTAATGAAAAATCCAATACAAGAAAATTGTTGATTGTGTGATAATACCAATTACCACGATCGAACGTAAAAGTTTGTTGAATCGCGATTGAATGTACGAAATTGATGTTAATGGTTCGTGGTAAACTGACATTGATGGAGGTAAGTGCATATGTAGCAGAATCGACGGATAAAGTGCCATTGAGTAGGAATTCTCCTTTGCGTTTTGGGCGAAATCCGATGTTGTAAATTTTGTGGTCTTTTACTAAAGAGCTATCTATTAAGAAATAATTATAATGTAATTGAGCTCCGTTCGCAATAGGGCTTAAAAAGTAGTTGCCGGAAATTACCACTCTATTGTCATAAAAGTTTTGGTGTGGCAGAAATAGTCCGACTAAGTGTTCCATGTATTCTTTGCTGACAGGTAAAACCGTCAGTTGTTTGTTGAAAAATAATTCTTTGTCTCCTCTTACCGATGGAAAATTGGGTTGGCGATAGACTTTATCTTCCGTTAAAAGAGGGAGTATGTAGAGTGAATCGAGCGATAGGGTAGCCGCTTTAGCAACGGAAGATCCTTGCAACCACCCTTTAGGTATGTTGTTGGCATACGCTTTTACTCTTTCCGATTCTGTGGAAGGATGATATCCTTTTTCAGGATTGTTGATAGGTTTATGCTGAATGACCTGTTCAATAATAGTTTTTGAGTAGGCATCTTCTTTTATCAATTCTAACGGGAGTTCCGATGCAGGCAGGGGAGTAAGCTCAAGGCTGATGGAAAGACTCAGGTGGGGTTTGATTCGTATGCGTTTAGTTTTGTACCCGTTTGCAGAAATTTCTAATCGAGTATTATTTCCATCTCCTTTTAAGAAAAAATAGCCCTCATTGTTAGTATGAGCAACAATGAGGGTCTTTTCAAAACAGATAGCCGAGTTGTTAACAGGTTGCTGTGTCTTGAGATCAATAATTTGTCCTACAATGATTTGTTCTGTTTGTGTCAGTCCGATGATTGGAATCGAAACAAGACAGCAAATCAGCAACAAACGGTAAATAAAAGTATAACTCATTGAAGATCTTTTTCATAAGACACGGCTCATTTATCCGATCAGTGCTTTGTATTGTTGAACATTAAGCAATTTAGTGATTTCTGTTGAATCATTCAATGTGATTTTAATAATCCAACCTTCACCATAAGGGTCATCATTGACTAATTCGGGATGATCATTTAGTTTGTCATTCGTTTCATTTACGCTGCCACTTACAGGCATAAACAGATCGGAAACGGTTTTTACAGCTTCGATTGACCCAAATGTTTCGCCTGCCTTCAGTGTATCACCGACAGATGCAATGTCCACAAATACTATTTCGCCCAATTCGCTTTGTGCAAAATCAGTGACTCCAACATAAGCAGTTTCTCCTTCAACACGTAACCATTCATGCTCGGGAGTGTAATAAAGATTTTCGGGAATGTTCATAATTGGATAAGGATTTAAAAATGAATTATTTTAAGTTTATGCTCGGGGTTTCATGATGGGTTTATTAGTTGTGGCTTCATATGAAACTGCCTTTAATATCAGGTGAATTAAGATATAGCATGAACGTATTTGAATATGCTGAGTCTTTTTCTGCCGAGTTTGATGATTCAGGCAACAAATTTACGCAACTTTTTTGTGTTCGCAATACAATGTTGTGTAATTCATTGAGTAGAATAGTGGTTGCTTCCCATATACATGGATAGCAGTTTGGTCAGATTTCTAAGCAACTGAAGTATTTGTGTGTTCTTTTTGTGTAATCAAGTCAAAATTTGCATCTCAATCTTATGACAATCTTACTTTCTGTTGTACCTTTGCAGTCCATTATTATTTCTATTTTTATGTCTGTATATGCAGCTGAACCTATTCGAAAGGTAACAACACATCGCCTTTTTGAGATGAAAGAGCGGGGAGAAAAGATTTCCATGCTGACGGCTTATGATTACACTATGGCTAAAATAGTTGACCAAGCCGGAATTGATGTGATTTTAGTGGGCGATTCGGCCTCAAACGTTATTGCCGGCAATATTACGACATTGCCCATGACACTTGATGAAATGATTTATCATGGCCGCTCGGTGATGAAAGCAGTCGAAAGAGCCTTGGTAGTAGTTGATATGCCGTTTGGTACTTATCAGGGAAATTCGAAACTCGCTCTGGCATCTGCCATTCGTATTATGAAAGAAACCGGTGCCGATTGTTTAAAATTAGAAGGCGGCGAAGAGATTTTGGATTCTGTGAAACGGATTCTTTCAGCCGGCATTCCCATCATGGGCCATTTGGGATTAACGCCACAGTCAATTAATAAGTTTGGTACCTACACCGTGCGTGCGCGGGAAGAACAAGAGGCAGGGCGTTTGGTGTCGGATGCTCACCTGCTTGAAGAGGTAGGCTGTTCTGCTATTGTGTTGGAAAAGATTCCGGCACTGTTGGCGGAACAAGTTGCTTCAGAACTTAAGATTCCCATTATTGGCATTGGTGCAGGTGGTCAAGTTGATGGACAGGTATTGGTTATTCATGACATGTTGGGCATGACAAATGGGTTCTCTCCTCGTTTTTTACGTCGTTATGCCGATTTGCATACCATTATGTCTGATGCGGTACAGCATTATGTGAAAGATGTAAAATCATGTGATTTTCCTAACGCAAAAGAACAGTATTAATTGTTTGTATTGTTTTTGTTATTCTTACAAGACCGCTTCGAATCTGATTTCAACCGGTCTTTTTTGTTTTTGAATGTTTAATTAAATCCTCATAGTATTATGCAGCTTATTGATGGGAAATTGATTGCAGCACAAGTCAAACAAGAAATTGCACAAGAAGTGCTTGTCATGAAAGCTAATGGAGAAACTGCACCTCATTTGGTCGCTATTTTGGTGGGACATGATGGTGGAAGTGAAACGTATGTAGCAAGTAAAATAACAGACTGCCATGAAGTAGGTTTTCAATCGTCTTTGATTCGTTATGAAGATGATGTGACGGAAGAAGAGCTGTTAGCCACCATCGATCGCCTCAATAGAGATGAATCGGTCACCGGTTTTATTGTTCAACTTCCATTGCCGAAGCATATTAATGAGCAAAAAATCATCGAAGCTATTGATCCGGATAAAGATGTGGATGGGTTTCATCCGATCAATATGGGGCGAACCTTCATTGGCCTTCCTTCTTTAGTGTCAGCAACACCTGCTGGTATTTTGGAACTATTGAAACGCTATCATATTGAAACAAGTGGAAAGCATTGTGTAGTGATAGGGAGAAGCAATATAGTCGGAAAACCTGTGGCCGGGCTGATGATGCAAAAAAATTATCCGGGAGATGCTACCGTAACAGTATGTCATAGCCGATCAAAGAACATTGCCGAGATATGTCGGCAGGCTGATATATTAATTGCAGCAATCGGTCAACCCGAGTTTGTGAAAGCCGATATGGTGAAAGATGGCGCTGTGGTGATTGACGTAGGGACGACTCGAGTTCCCTCCACGAAAACAAAAAGCGGATGGAAACTGACAGGTGACGTAAAATTTGACGAAGTATCTTCGAAATGCTCATTCATAACCCCTGTGCCAGGTGGTGTAGGGCCAATGACAAGGGTTGAATTGTTGAAAAATACATTACTGGCTGCTAAGATGCGATTACGCTAATTCGGGAATGAGAGGTACGATGCAATCACTCAAATTGTCTGTGTTTTCCAGAAACAAATCGCTCACCATTTTCCTGATAGTTAGGGTTTTCAGCACTTTTGTTTTTCAAATGACGGCTGTAGCTATTGGATGGCAGATGTATTCTCTTACTCACTCAGCATTTGATTTAGGGCTTGTCGGTTTGTTCCAGTTCATACCCATGTTGTTGTTTACATTGATTGTGGGTATGGTCGCAGATCATTTTAACCGCAAGCTTATAGTTTGTTTTAGTCAAGCTCTCCTGACATTGGTATTTGCCTTTTTGGCAGTAAGTAGTGGTATGGGTTGGATCAGTAAAGGATGGATTTTATGTATTGTGTTTCTGCTTGGAACGGCCAATGCATTTCAAGGTCCTGCCATTCGATCTATTTTGCCTAATATTGTGTCAAAAGAGGCCTTTACTCAAGCTACAGCAGGTGCTTCCTCGCTTACTCAGGTAGCAACTATTGTTGGCCCAGCATTAGGAGGCGTTCTCTATTTACTGAGCCCTGTAGTCGTTTATGTGATTTCCGGATCATTTGCCTTCATATCAACGATTATTGTTTTGTTCATTAAAGTAATACATGAAAGAGAAAAACGAGAGCCTGTAACGGCTAAGTCGCTTCTTATGGGGATCTCTTTTATTAAGGCTAAATCTATTATTCTGGGGGCTATCTCTCTTGACCTTTTTGCTGTCTTATTTGGCGGTGCAACCGCGTTACTCCCCATATATGCCAGTTCGATTCTTAAGATCGGATCTGTCGGATTAGGAATGCTGAGATCAGCGCCGGCTATAGGAGCTATGTTTGTGTCGCTTTATCTTGCCAGACGTCCGATAAATCATGCAGTAGGACGTTCCATGTTTATTGCCGTGTTGATTTTTGGTGTAGCAACACTTGTTTTTGCCATTTCAACTTCGTTCATCCTATCATTTGCTGCGTTAATCATTTTGGGAGCTGCAGATGTAATCAGCGTGGTCATACGTTCAACCCTTGTACAACTTGATACCCCTGATGCAATGAGGGGGCGTGTGAATTCAATCGCGCAACTCTTTATCGGAACATCTAACCAGCTTGGAGAGTTTGAATCGGGAGTTACCGCTTCATGGTTCGGTGCAGTACCGGCAGCAGTTTTAGGTGGTATCGGGACTATTGTGGTGGTGATTGCATGGATAAAGATGTTTCCTTCCCTCTATCATGTCAATGAATTTAATTATGACGGTAGGTAATTCAATTTCTTACTTGCCATAAAAAACATCTTTTATTTGATTGGGTTTGTTGTAGCTGATTGCAATTCTGACTTAATGTCCAAATGGAGATGTCCGGATGTAATGACGATCGTTTGTTTTGCTTGCAATGAACTCGTTTTTAATTGTTGGACTTCTTTGAGTGCTTCCGATAGAAAATAGGATTTTGCAATAGCTTCTTTGTCTTTAGGTTGCATCAGGTAGTTTACTGTCCTATGACCTCTTTCCAACGAAATGGTAATGGGAGATTGGATGTTGTTGGCAATAAAAGGGGTTAACCCGTTAATATCTTTTCCTGTAAAACTAACATCTTCCCACGTCTTCCCATTATTTTTATAGCTGAAACAGCTACCTTTAGATGCTGGAAGTGTTTCTGCAAAAACGCCGTTTGCAGAGGCTTTCACAGTAGTATGTCCGATTGGAGTTCCACAATAGATGCTCATGATCGTTATAACTCCATTTTCTGCTACAGTTGGTTTTAGGAATGTGCGTGTCGCATCGGCTGTGGATTGTTGAGCTTTAACGGTGTATTGTCCCATTTCGTCATATTTCGTGTCCTTTTCGAAGGAAAACGGATGTGCTAATGAATCAGCGGTTTGTTGTTTTAACACTACTATGCTGTCAGCATAATGTAAGTTTCTTTTGGCTTCTTGCAGTTCAATTTTGTACATTAGTGTGTCAGCCTTTTGACGCATTAGTATCAGTCGGGGGAAAAGAAAATTAACACTGTCTAATGTAAGCTTAGCGCGGTTGTAATTCCCTTGAATGAAAAAAGATTGCGCCTTGTTGAGATAGCTTTGTGCTTTAAATTGATCAGAATTTCCGCAACTTATCAACAATAATCCTATGGTGAAAAATATTCCTTTCAACATGGTCTGTCTTGATTGCATAGTGAATTGATTTTAGAATTTAAGTTTTAAGATGCATCATCACTTTATTCCTGTGCAAAGCTATTGTATATTTGTGACTTTTCCAACAGACAGCATGATTCGTTTGGTAGTGATGCGAGATTTGATGTGAAGTATATAACGAGGCAATATTCACGTTAAAAAGTCTTGCTTGTTTGATTATTCCTTCTTTATTTGTTATCTTTGTACATAAGTCGCTCATTGTGTTCATGTTTTTTATAATAATGAGATGTGGGTTAACCCACAACAAATTGTTTAATTTGTTTATAATGAGTGGATTTCTATTTTTCTATTTCTAAAGTTATTTATATTTTTATGTTTTGTTTTTGATGAAACTCATTTTTAAATATCGTATAGTCGTTATCATGCTGATGTTTTTCATGCACAGTATGAGTAGCTATCCCGTGGAATATAATGGCGAACACTCAATGTCTCCTATCTTGAAATTTCTGAAAAGTCTTTTCATGGGTGAATCAGGTTCCCCACAACCGGTAACCATTCCGGGTGGAAATGCTGGTCAATTGTATCATTATACAGATTTTAATAAATCTACCGGCATCGCTACAACAAGTCATGAAATTGATCAAAATGATAATGCAGGTTCCGGAGCTTCTGCAATTTGGAATTTTGAATTATCGGGTTCAAACATGTCCGGAAGAAGCGCTTCTTCCGAGTCTTTTCTTCAGACATCTTCGGGTTTATCCATGCAACTTTCAGGTAATACTTCTTTAAGTGGAGGCGGCAATGTAAGCGGAGCAGGATCAGGAGGGGGAGGAGGGTCTTCATCTTCGGGTGATGGAACCTCTTCAGCGGGAGGAGTTGCTTCGTTTTCAGCAGCACTTCCTCAAAGCGATTTGGCGACTGCTATGACTGTAGCTGCAACAACAACCTCTAGTGGGAGTGGCAATCAGAATGGCAATGGAAATGGAGGCAATGGATATAATAATGGATGGTTGCCTGATCCGGGAGAACCTATGCCTGTTGGTGATGCCACGTTGCCGATGATGCTTTTTGCATTGAGTTATTCCGGCATACAATATCGCAAAGTAAAGAAGGAAAAGAATCAGCAGCTCAACCAATAGATTAACGAACATCACGCTCTTTTTCGTTGATATGCATGGAAATGATTGTTTGATTTCATCGGGGCAAGTTCCATGGTATTACAACTAACCTTCGTGAACCCAATTAAACTTATAAAAAGGACTAACCGTTTGGATAGTCCTTTTTTGTTTTGTGCTATCTTTGTACCTAAACTATTTTTATATGCTTCAGCTTCTTCGTGCGTCGGCAGGCTCTGGTAAAACGTATCGCCTTACGCAACACTACATTCAAAGGTTGTTTGATGATCGGCAGTCCGGGGCACATCGCCGCATCTTAGCAGTTACTTTTACGAACAAAGCAACGGATGAAATGAAGTTGCGCATTGTGGATGAATTGGATAGGTTGGCTCGTGGTGCATTTTCTCATTTTCGGGATGAGTTGATGCAATCTCATTTCTTAAATGCACAACAGGTGAATCAGCGGGCAGAAATTCTGCTGAAAGAGATATTGCATGATTATTCGTTTTTTGCCGTCAGTACGATAGATCGTTTCTTTCAACAAGTGCTCCGCAACTTTGCACGCGAGATTGGCTTGCATGGAGGGTATTCCATTGAGATCGAAACAGAGGAAATTTTAGATAAGGCGATTGATGATTTGCTTTCACGGCTTGACTCAAAAGAGGACAAACAATTATTCGATTGGTTGATGCGACTGACCACCAATCAGATTGAAGAAGGGAAGAAATGGAATCTGAAATATCAGCTTCGGATTTTAGCACAAGAGTTATTCAAAGAGAATTTCAAAAAGAAATTCCCGCTGATTCGTGAGAAGTTGCTTGACAAAACATTTTTGGAGACTTATCAAACTACATTACTGAAAATTACGTCTGTTTTTGAACATCAATTGGTTCAGGAAGCATCTCATGCTTTGCATCTTATAGAGAGCCACGGCTTGACGCTGTCTGACTTTAAGGGACAATCAAGGAGCCCGTTTGCTGTGCTTTTGAAATTTGTCCGAAAGGAGATATCCCTTCCCTCTGCTTCATTCTTTAAACTCCATAATCAACTTGATGAATGGTCTGCTAAAGTATCAATGCAGAAGGGGCAAATTGAGATTGCTTATCATGCAGGTTTAAATGATTCCATAGGTGTTATCTCGCAATTGTTTGAAACATCCTATCGAACTTATGCAACAGCTAAAACGATCCTGAAGCAGATCTATGCATTAGGCATTTTGATGGATATTGATGAACAGATACGACTTGAGTCGGATGAAACGCATAGGTTGTTGATTACTGATACAACGGAACTCCTGGCAAAAATTGTTGATGGGAGTGATACTCCTTTTGTGTTTGAAAAAATAGGTGTAAATATTCATCATCTATTGTTGGACGAGTTTCAGGATACGTCCGATTTGCAATGGCTCAACTTCAGACCGTTATTGTTGAATAGCTTGGCTTCAGGTAATGAAAATCTTGTCGTTGGCGATGTGAAGCAAAGTATATATCGTTGGCGTAATTCAAATTGGGAACTTCTCGATAAACAACTTTTGATTGATGTTGGGGCAGAACGTATTCAAGAAGTTTATCTGAATGAAAATTGGCGTAGTGGCCGTGCTATTGTTCAATTCAATAATACGTTCTTTTCCACGGCTTCCGTTTTTTTGCAGCAACAGGTACGGGATTTGATTCCTGCTAATATGGTTAATGATGAACGGATAATACCCTTGTATGATAAAATAGCGCATGCTTATAACAAAGTAACACAACGTAGTCCTGATATAGTAGGTGAGGGTAGTGTAACCATTCAGTTTATTGATGAGCAGGGAAAATCATATCGAGAAGCAGTGTTGTCCCGCTTAGTGGAGTGGATCGAGAAATGGCAGGATGCCGGTTATGAGCCCGGAGATATGGCTGTTTTAGTGAGGCGAAATGTTGAAGCCACTGAGATTGTGGATTATTTGTTACGGTATCAAAACAGTGATAAAGCCAAGGCTGGTTATTCGTACGAAGTGATTTCCGATGAGGCTTTGGTTATTGGAAATGCGCAGTCGGTGCAATTACTTGTGTTTCTTATGCAATATATACTTCATCCTGGCGATGCTATGGTACGAGCTAAAATAGCTATGTTGTTTTATCAAATGTCTGATGAAGTTGCATCGGGAGATGAAGTTGCTGCTTATTTTTTGCCAGGTAAAGAACAATGTCTTCCTTTTGAAACTTTTGAACAAGAGGTGTGGCATTGTGTGAATGAAGGACGAAACGGGTCGTTATTTGAAATGACTGAATCGTTAATTCGTTTATTGCCTTTGTCGCACGTTAAGACAGAGGCCGTCTTTTTGCAGGCATTTCAGGATTGGGTGCATCATTTTTCACTTTCAGAGTCTATGGGCATTGATGCTTTCCTTGCGTGGTGGGAAGATAAGGGTTTCAGAAAAAGAGTCTCTTCTCCAGAGTCATCTCATGCCATACGTGTGATGACTATTCATAAATCTAAAGGTCTTGGTTTTAAAGTGGTAGTATTTCCTTTTACCGATTGGAAACTGGATAAACAACAAGCCATGTTGTGGTGTGAACCAAACAGCAAACCTTTCGATGAATTGCCTTTAGTGCCCATCAATTATAATTCAAAACTACTTGATACGATTTTTGTGAGCGACTATTTAGAAGAAAAAACGGCAACTTTGATTGATAGTCTTAATGTGGCTTACGTGGCAATGACACGTGCTAAAGAAGTGCTCCTGGCTTTTGCCCCGTGTCCTAAAAAAACGGAGAAAGAGATTACAACCTTTTCTTCTCTGCTTTATCATTGCATTACTCAAGGATACGAGGGTAACTTATCGGAAGACAATGCATCCGCAGTTTCATTGTTTTCTGCATGGAATGAGCAACAGTTACGTCTTGAGTTGGGTAGTTTCCAACAAACGAAAAAGGAAGTAATTCAAAAAAACAGAGTAATCTATTCGTATGGTGAGCCTACTGCACAAGAACGTGTATTGGATGTGAAGTTTCATTCAAAAGATTTCTGGGAACAAAAAACGACGGATGTTTCTTCGCACCTGAATTATGGATTGTTGATGCATGATGTGTTACGACATATTCGACATTTCAACGATGGAAATCAGGTTGTTGCCGATTTGGAACGCTTAGGACGTATCACCCAGGAGGAAAAAGTTGAGGTGGAGCGTATGTTAGCTGACTTCTGGACAATTCCTGAAACAAGTGACTGGTTTGCCCCTTCGTTGAAATCGTTGAATGAGGTTGCTATTTTCACTCCTGATGGAGATTCGTATGTGCCTGATCGTGTTGTCTTTAATACTGACAACGTGCTTGTTATTGATTATAAATTTGGTGCTCCTCATCCACAACATCATCGGCAGGTGTTACATTATAAACAATTAATTGAACAAATGGGCTTTACGGTTGCTGCTTATTTATGCTATGTTCCTAATAAGCAAGTAGTGCGTGTAGCTGCCTCTTCCAGTTGATCCAATTTGTTAGTTGTTGGTTCATGTCTTTTAAAAACGCCATCATGATACCGCTTTTTTGTAATAAAGAAAGCGCATAAGTTCCTTATTCTTATGCGCTTTCTTTGTTGATTATTTGTAGTCTACTTCAATGTTTGAGAATAAAATTCTCAAACAAAACCATTCGCTTATGGAACTGCCTGTGTTGAATCAACAAAGACGCGTGTCGCTAATTCTTTATCGAGTCCATAAATTGCATAACCATTATCTTGTACTAAATTAAGTGTGTCAATGATAGCTTTTACATTGGCTTCTTCCTCCACCTGTTCATCAATGAACCATTGCAACATGCTTTGTGTTGCATGATCCCTGTTGGCAATGGCGGCATCAGCAAGTTGATAGATTCTCTCAGTGACCTCTTTCTCGTGAGTTTGAGTCTCCATGAAAACATCAATGGTAGAAGCCCAGTCGGTATTTACAGAGGCAATAGGCGCTAAAGTTACTTTTCCTCCCCTCTCAATCAGGTAGTTAAAGAACTTCATCGCATGAGTTATCTCTTCTTCATACTGAATGTACATCCAATGTGCAAATCCGGGTAATCCCCTGTCTGAAAAGTAGGCAGACATTGATAAATACAATTGAGACGACCAAAATTCAAGGTTGATTTGCTTATTCAATTTCTTTTCGATCTCTTTATTTATCATACGAATTGATTTTAAGTGCTATTTATAAACGACTTTCAATAACTTTCCAATCCAGTATGTCCCAGAATATAGTAACGTAATCTGCACGGCGATTTTGATAGTCAACGTAATAAGAGTGTTCCCAAACATCACAAGTCAACAGTGGTTTCACTCCTTTGCGCAGTGGGTTTCCTGCATTGCTTTCCTGAACTATTTCAAGAGAGCCGTCGGCTTTTTGTGCTAACCAAGCCCATCCAGATCCGAACAGACCAACGGCTGCCTTTGAGAATTGCTCTTTGAAAGCATCAAATGAACCGAAACTCTTGTTGATAGCTTCAGCTAATTTGCCTTCCGGTTTTGTTTTGGGTGAAGGTGAAAATTGCGTGAAGTAAAAAATGTGATTCCAGATTTGTGCACCATTGTTAAAAACAGGGCCTTCTGCTTTCAGAATGATATCTTCCAAAGATGCATTTTCAAAAGGAGTGCCCGGTATCAGGTTGTTCAAGTTGTTTACATATGTTTGAGCATGTTTGCCCCAATGGAGTTCAACGGTTTGTTGGCTGATTTTTGGCGCTAAAGCATTGGTTGCATAAGGCAGCGCCGGAAGTTCATGTTTCATAACAGAAAATAATTAATAGTTTGTTTGATCTGATTGTTTATTCTAATATATTGATTCAATGTATTTTCTGGTTATTTGTTCGTGCCCATGAAAAAGGGTTTAACTGAATAACCTTTCACAAATATACGCATAAAATCACCGTTTGGTGCTTTGCGGACGCTGAAAAAAACAAAAACCCTATTGAGCCAGTGAACATTTTGTTGAAAAACAGTTGTTCCGAAGAGTATTTGTCCCGTTGTCAGATTATTATTGAAAAGCAGGAAAAATCGACCTGACAAGATGAATAGATGGTCTTTTCCCTCATTATCTCCGTATCACAATCGTAGTACGAAAGTAGTAATTCAATGCATGACTTTTGAATCATTCATAGATAACCCATATCATTTTTATATGGATTATCCTACTTTGTGAAATGCAAGTGTTACCATTAAAGATTTTTTGATTCTCCGTTTATTATTTAATAGACATTTACTGTAGAGATTTCACCCCAACCCCCGGTTGTTTTTTTGTCTTGACACCAAAAAGTAACCAAAAAGATCAAGACTCCGCCCGCTTTACTTGCAAAACAGGCGTTCGATGGCTACATCTTCCAAACTCGCTCCTGCGTCGCTCAAACTAAGGAAGATTTTACACCTTTTTCTCTTGTTTTGTGGCTCACCGAACGAGATCACTCGTTAGTCAGCCTTTGTAAAACCAGATAGGTAATAAATCGGATACTCATATTAATTATTCTAAAAAGTGTATTTTCTTTTTGCTTAGTTCATTGGAATTGAGAATTTCTATTTACCTTCGTGCACGAACACGAATGCTACGGTCGTAAATCCAAAGTGAACAAATCATATGATTAGTTACAAAAGAGCAGGATAGTATACAAGAATTTATGGATAAGCATTTTTTACTCGAAATAGTTATGGTTTAATGGTTATTTCATGAACATGCTGAAAGAATGTCCATTATTGATTGTCATTGTCATTTGAATCCGAGGTCAGTAATCATTTGTTTTACAATTTAGACCAAATCTGGTTAGAAAGTGATCATTATAAATGATGGGTAATATGCACCAATGGAGAAAATTGTTTCTTTGCAAGTTTACAAGATTGATTGGAAACTAATTTTATTATTAAAAGCAAGAGATGAATAAGAGAATAGTAACTTTTGGAGAGATTATGCTTCGATTGGCTACGCCCGGATATGAACGTTTTAGTCAAGCGACACAGTTGAATGCTTCATTTGGAGGCGGAGAAGCGAATGTCGCTGTCTCACTGGCTAATTATGGCATGTGTGCTGATTTTGTAACCCGTTTGCCACAGAATGATATTGGTGAATGGTGTGTAAAAGAACTTCATAAACAAGGAGTTATAACTAATCATATTCTTCGTGGTGGAGAAAGATTAGGAATTTATTATCTTGAAACGGGCGCAGTAGCTCGTCCCGGAAAAGTGGTTTATGATCGTGCATATTCGTCCATCTCAGCTATTCAACCCGGAATGATTAATTGGAAAGAGGTGTTGACAGGGGCTGATTGGTTTCACTGGACAGGTATAACGCCTGCATTGTCGCAAGGTGCTGCTGATGCTTGCCTGGAAGCTATTCAGGTTGCTAACAAACTGGGTGTTCCTGTTTCTTGCGATTTGAATTACCGGAAAAATTTGTGGAAATATGGTAAGATGGCATCAGAAGTTATGCCGGCATTGGTTGCGGGCTGTGATATTATTTTGGGCAATGAGGAAGATGCTGAGAAAGTATTTGGGATTAAACCTGAATCATTTGATGTTGAAAACACAGGCGGTGAAATTGATGCAGCAGAATTTGAATCAGTTTGTGTGCAAATGATGGCAAGATTTCCGCGTGCTAATAAAATAATCATCACGTTAAGGGGTTCAATCAATGCAAATCATAATACATGGGGTGGCTGTTTGTATGATGGAAAACTTTTGTATCAATCGGCACGTTATGACATTACCCATATTGTTGATAGAGTAGGTGGAGGCGATTCATTTATGGGAGGGTTGATTTATGGGTTGCTGACATATCAAAATGAGGATCAAAAAGCCCTGGATTTTGCTGTAGTTGCGTCGTGTCTTAAACATACCATATATGGTGATTTTAATTTAGTGACTGTTTCTGAAGTGGAGAATTTGATGAATGGTGATGGAAGTGGCAGAGTCTCACGATAAATTCGATTGACTATTTCTTCATTGACCATTTACTATTTTTTGTAGTATGAATTCTGAAGACCTAAAAAAACGATTGAAAGTTTTTGCTCTAAGAATCATAAAGCTTTCAGAGAGCCTACCTAGCAATATTACTGGAAAAACAATAGCAAATCAAATAATTCGTTCCGGAACTTCCCCCGGAGCAAATTATCGATCAGCTTGTTTAGGAAAATCAGATAAGGATTTTCTGAATAAACTAAAGATGGTTGAAGAAGAGCTTGATGAAACAATGTATTGGTTAGAACTAAGTATAGAATCCGGGTTAATCAAAGAATTTTTACTAAAAGATCTTATGACGGAAAATCATGAATTATTGAAGATTATTATAAGCTCAATCAATACAATGAAGAAAAAACTAAATTCAAACGAAGAAAATAATTAGAGGAATCATTGGTGTTCATAGTAGATGATAAATGATTAAATAGATTATGCGATTTAATAAGATTCAAGTACTTGCGTCTATGATGGAAACCGGCATGGTGCCTGTGTTTTATCACAAAGATATTGAAGTGGCAAAGAATGTCGTGAAGGCATGTTATGAAGGCGGTGTTCGCGCTTTTGAGTTTACTAATCGTGGTGATTTTGCCTTTGAGGTATTTGCCGAATTAGTAAAATGGACGGAAAAACAGTGTCCCGATATGATTTTGGGCATTGGTTCGGTGGTTGATGCCAGTACAGCTTCGCTCTATTTACAGTTGGGTGCAAACTTTGTGGTGAGTCCCATATTGAATCCTGATATATTTAAAGTATGCAACCGTCGTTGCGTGCCTTATGTACCGGGTTGTGGTTCTGTAAGCGAGATTGGAATGGCTCAAGAATTAGGTGCTGATATGGTCAAGGTATTTCCGGCAAGTAATGTGGGAGGACCATCATTTGTGAAAAATGTAAAGGCACCCATGCCATGGACAAATATTATGGTGACAGGTGGTGTTGAACCTACAGATGAGAATTTGAAGGTATGGTTTAAAGCCGGCGTTTCTTGTGTTGGCATGGGATCCAATTTATTCCCCAAAGAGGTTGTAGCCAATCAAGAATGGAACATTATCACCGAGTTATGCAAATCATCGTTTGCCTTTATTGAAAAAGCGAGAGAATCTGTATAATCAGATGATCGGATCACTCTTTTTTACATTATTATCATGAATAAACAACCAGGGAAAGTTGAACGTATCGGCCATTATAGATGGATAATTATCAGTCTGTTGCTTTTCTCAACTACGATCAATTATATGGATCGTAATGTGATCAGCTTTTTGAAAGAATATTTTTGCTCGCCACAAGGGTTTGGATGGTCGAATACCGACTTTGCCAATCTAACTTCTATGTTTACCGCTTTTTATGCAGGTTTTACCTTGTTTTCAGGAGCAATTATTGATAAGATTGGCACTAAGCTTGGCTTAGCTTTCTCACTCATTTTGTGGTCGATTGCAAGTGTAGGCAATGCTTTTGTGGGGAAGATGGTTGGAATGCACATGTTTATTCGAAGTGTCTTTGCAGCAGGAGAATCCGGTAATTTTCCCGCATCAATCAAGACAGTAGCAGAATGGTTTCCAAAGAAAGAACGGGCATTGGCAACTGGAGTTTTCAATAGTGGTTCTAATATTGGAGCCATGATTTCTTCGTTGTTTGTTCCCTGGTGTCTGGTGTTTTTTGGAACGGGGTTAGGCTGGAAAATGGCGTTTATCTTAACTGGTTGCATTGGCTTTCTTTGGCTTATATTCTGGTTTTGGTTGTATAATACACCCGAAAAAGCGAAAACAAAAGGGATTTTATCTGAAGCTGAATATGCGTACATTCATAGTGATTCAGATGGAAAGGTGGTCAATCAGGAATCTGATTTTGATGGCAGCACGTTAAAGGTGTCGTGGTTTAAACTGCTTACGTATCGTCAGACATGGTCTTTCTTAGTAGGAAAGTTTATGACAGATGGGGTTTGGTGGTTCTTGCTTTTCTGGTTGCCGGATTATCTGACCAAGCAATTTGGCATGACAACCAAAGAAGTGATGTGGCCAACCTTTATTGTCTTTGGCGTAGCTATTATCGGGAGTGTCTGTGGTGGTGGTGTGCCCATGTTTTTTATGAATAAAGGATGGCAGACTTACAAAGCGCGAATGACTTCCATGTTGTTAATTGCCTTCTTCCCGCTGTTATTAATCATGACTCAGTATTTTGGAAATGTAGCTCATTTTGGAGTTTATGCTTCTGTTTTAGCCATTGCAATGATTTGTATCGGGGCTGCAGCACATCAGGCATGGTCTGCTAATTTATATACCACTGTTTCGGACATGTTTCCAAAAAAGGCTGTGGGTGCAATCACGGGAATTGGAACTGCAGCTGGTGGAATTGGTGGCGTGATGTTGCAAAAGTTAGCCGGATTCTTAACCGATTTGTACGTTAAACATCCGGAAACAGCCTATACCATCTTGTTTACCGTTTGTGCTTCCGCTTATTTAATCGCTTGGTTGATCATGAAATGGTTAGTGCCGAAATTTCGTGTAATTACTGATTTATAATGTATTTCTGTTGTTCGGTTGAGATTGCGAACACTCCATGTTATCTCCCGAAATTAACAAAAAGTGTCCGTCATCATAAATTTGAATTCAAAGATATTGCTATCAGTTGATTTATTTCTCTGTGTTTTGAAAAAAGACCTCATTGCCATTGCGGCAATGAGGTCTTTTTTTTTGTGCAAATCAGCATGAGTTATTACAGACTTTCATGTGTAAATAATTTTGATTTTAAAGGACAAATGAATCCCCTGTTGCATTATTTTCATGTCCATTGATGTTTGGTAAAACATGGGGATTTCATGCACAAATATTCCAATGTTCTTCATGTGTATCACGATCTCAACTTCTTGTTTCTATTTTGATAGGTTTGTGCCTCCTGTGAAACCAAATGTATCCAAATTCTCGATGTTATCGAATTGTTACGGTTACTTTTGTTGTAACACAAAGGCAATAGAAATTCAGGTTAGTTGGTATAAAATAACACAGTATCCTTAAGAAGGAAAAATTTATTCTTCGTTGATTTTTTTGCTTTTGTGTATGGATAGCAATGGATGATAAATAATTAAATATACAATATGGAAAACGACTTTGATATTAGAGGAAAGGTAGTTGTTGTGACAGGTGGAACAGGTGTGTTGGGTAATTCTCTTTGTCGCCATCTTGCAGCTCAAAGAGCGCGTGTTGTGATTCTTGGACGCGATGAAAACAGGGGCAAGGCATTGGGAAAAAGCATTATAAAACAGGGTTATGAAGCGTGGTTTCTTCAAACGGATGTTTTGAATATTCCGGTGTTGGAAGGTAATTATACCGATATTATAACTCGTTACGGGGTTATCGATGTGTTGATTAATGCGGCAGGAGGAAACCGGCAAGGTGCTATCGTGATGCCCGAACAATCGTTTTTTGATATAGACATGAATGAACTGCGACAGGTTATTGATTTGAATCTTTATGGTACCATTTATCCTGTTTCTGTTTTTGCAAAAGTGATGATTGAGCGCAAAGAAGGAGTAATCATCAATTTTACTTCAGCTACGGTAAATCGTCCTATGACACGTGTAGTTGGTTATTCGGCGGCAAAAAGTGCGATTCAAAATTTTACACAATGGCTGGCAGTTGAATTTGCTCAGAAGTATGGAGATAAGCTGCGGGTGAATGCAATTTCACCGGGTTTCTTTTTAACGGAACAGAATCGTTCGCTTTTGACGAATAGTGATGGCACATCTACAGAACGCGGTAAAAAGATTTTAGCTGCCACCCCTTTCGGCCGTTTGGGAGAAGCAAAGGAATTACATGGAGCTATCCAATGGTTGTGTAGTGATGCTTCACGATTTGTCACCGGTCAAACGATAGTTGTGGATGGTGGTTTTGATGCATTTTCAGGAGTGTAATGTTTTTGACAAAATGGACAGCTTTATCATGATCATTGAATTAAGATCGATTTGACATAGTGCATTGCTTTTTTTTGAGAAATAACGATAGAGCATGCATCAGATACTCATAAAATAATATGACTATCTGATGTTTTACCTAAAAACTCGAAGAGTTGAATGTGCATAACCTCCAATATTAAATGATTGTCTAAAAATGACTTTAGGATAAATATCGAATACTCATATAAAATAACCTATAAAGAAATGAATGATAGTTTTCAGCAATCATGGCGTTGGTTCGGGCCTAAAGATCCCATCACGCTGAGTGATATAAAGCAAACAGGGGCTACAGCGGTAGTCTCTGCTTTGCATCATATTCCGACAGGTTCTGTGTGGAGTGTGGAAGAGATAGAACAATACAAACAATCTATAGAAGAGTCGGGGTTAGTGTGGCAAGTGGTTGAGAGTGTCAATGTGCATGAAGATATTAAACGACGTTCGGGAAATTTCGCACATTACATTGAGAATTATAAGGCAACGTTGCGAAACTTAGCACAATGTGGTATCAATGTGGTGACGTATAATTTTATGCCGGTGTTGGATTGGGTACGTACGGATCTCGCTTATACGCTTGCGGACGGATCGAAGGCCATGTATTTTGATCAAATTGATTTCTGGGCTTTCGATCTGTTTGTACTCAAACGGGAAGGTGCACGAGCTGAGTTGACGGATGAAGAATACAAGCAAACCGAAGCTCGGTTTCAATCAATGACAGAAGAGGAGAAGCAACGTATTTTGGAAATCATTTTGTCCGGGATTCCGGGAGAAGGGAAAGGATTCACGCCGGAGTATGTGCATGCTCAATTAGAAACATATCGTGATATTGATGCATCTGTTTTGCGAGAACATTTAATTCTGTTCTTGAAAGAGATTATTCCTGTTGCAGAAGAAGTGGGCATTAAGATGGCGCTTCATCCTGATGATCCGCCCTTTTCAGTGTTAGGCCTTCCGCGTATTGTGTCGTCAGAAAAGGATTATGCCTTGTTAGCTCAAGCGGTTCCTTCCACAACCAACGGGATTTGTTTTTGTGCAGGCTCTTTGAGTATTAATCCATCGAATGACTTAGTCCGGATGAGTCAACGCTTTGCCGATCGTATTCATTTCGTTCATTTACGAGGCACGCACCGTTTGTCACCTTATCAGTTTTATGAAGCCAATCATCTGAGAAGTGATGTGGATATGTATGCCCTGATGCGTTCGTTTGTTGAAATGATGCATCAACGAAAAGTCAGTTTGCCAATGCGTCCCGATCATGGACACCAACTTTTTGGCGATTTCAATAACAAACAGTTTCTGCAGGGTTATTCGTTGTTGGGAAGAATGAAAGGATTAGCAGAGTTGCGTGGCCTTGAAATGGGAATACAAAAGACATTGTTTCCTTTGTTGTGATTGATAATTATCTATTCTGAACAATTGTCCAACCCTCCATTCGCGTTTTCATTACCTGAATAGAGGAATAACGTATAAACTTTCTATTATGCAAAAGGCCTATTTAATCATCATACTGTTTGTTTTAGCTCTGTTTCATCCTTTATATGGCTTTTCCATAGGCGATCCGGCTTATGTTCACCATGTTGTTGATAATGGAGATTTCCAGTTAGCTAATGGAATAAGCAGAGCTATAATTGTGGTTGATTCGGTTGATTATAAATGCGTTGTGCGAGCATCCCGCGATTTGCAAGAGGATGTACAACGTGTCACGAATCGGCTTCCGACTTTTGCTTATTCAGTCAAAACACATCAAAAATTTGCTGTTCTTATTGGCACTATTGGAGAAAGCCCTTTGATTGATCAGTTAATTGTACATCATAAGCTAAAAGCAGATTCTGTTGTCGGGAGGTGGGAAGCATTTACCTTGCAAGTGGTTGAAAATCCGATGCCAGGTATTGATCGTGCATTAGTCATTGCAGGCAGTGATAAACGGGGAACAATCTATGGGATATACGATTTATCGGAACAAATTGGAGTGTCGCCCTGGTATTGGTGGGATGATGTGAAGCCGATTCATCAATCAGTCTTAGCGATTAAAAGTGACTTTACAAAAACAGATTGGCCAGCAGTGAAATATCGTGGCATCTTCATCAACGATGAAGCACCTTGCTTAGCCGGTTGGGTAAAACATTTTTATGGAGGTGTTTTTAATCATCATTTTTATGAGCATGTATTTGAACTGATTCTTCGTTTGAAGGGCAATTATCTATGGCCGGCCATGTGGGGAAAGTCCTTCATTGTGGATGATCCTGAAAATACTGAGATAGCCAATGAATATGGCATTGTGATGGGAACTTCACACCATGAACCGATGATGCGTGCACAGCAGGAATGGACGTTGTTTGGGCATGGTGCATGGGATTTTGAAACGAACCGTGCTGAATTAGTCCAGTTTTGGGAACAAGGTATTGAGCGGAATAAAAAGAATGACGATCTCATTACAATTGGTATGCGTGGAGATGGTGATGAACCTATGAATCATGAAAGCCTGACACATAATATTCAGTTGATGCAAGACATTGTGGATACGCAAGAGCACATTATTGCGCGTTTTAAAAATCCCGATGTTTCTAAAGTGCCTCAATTATGGGCGCTCTACAAAGAGGTACAAGCTTATTATGATCACGGCATGAAAGTCCCTGATTATGTCACTTTGTTGTGGTGTGACGATAATTGGGGGAACATTCGTCATGTGCCTTCTCTTGCAGAACGAAAACGCTCAGGAGGATCAGGGATTTACTATCATGTGGATTATGTCGGAGGCCCCCGATGCTATAAATGGCTGAATACGGTACCTATAACCAAGATTTGGGAGCAGATGAGCAAGGCGTATGATTATGGAGCAGATCGTGTTTGGATTCTGAATGTGGGCGATATTAAATTGTTGGAATATCCGATCTCCTTTTTTATGGATTTGGCTTGGAAACCACAACGATGGAACAAAGATAATTTGGTGGGTTATACTCGTCTGTGGTCAGCTCAATCGTTTGGGAAACAACATGAAAATGCGATTGCGGATATATTGATGAAATATTCAGCTTATAATGGACGAATTAAACCGGAATTGATTTCTCCGAGAACGTTTAGTCTGCTACATTATGACGAAGCCGATCGTATTGTTCATGATTGGAGAGAGCTTGCTCATCAAGCTGATTCATTGGCGTCTATTCTGCCGGCTTCACAACATGATGGCTATTATGAGTTAGTGAAATACCCTGTCGATGCATGTGCCAACTTAAATGAATTGTATGTTGATGCAGCTAAAAATCATCTGTATGCTTCACAAAGGAGAGTCATTGCAAACCAATACGCTGATTCAGTAAAGATACTTTTTTCAAAAGATACTAAACTTACTGCAATTTATGATCATCAAATTGCCAACGGGAAATGGAATGGAGTGATAGATCAACCTCATTTCGGATATACTTCATGGCGTGATCCCGTTAGAAACAGTATGCCAAAAGTTGACTCGATATCCCTCAACAATCAAATTGCTGAAATGGGTATCGTCGTTGAAGGTGAGTTGTTGCCTTTTGACGGAACGAGCCACAATCAACTACCTCTTTTTGATAGCTATACACGACCAATGCACTTCTTTGATATTTTTAATAAGGGAACACGACCATTTACTTTTACGGTTGTATCCGATAATGATTGGATTATTCCTTCTGCTCAAAATGGAACGGTGACGTTGCAACAACGTGTCAATGTTGGTATTGATTGGACACAAGTGCCTTTTGGAAATGATATTAAAGGGGTTATTACCATAGAAGGTAATGGAAAGAAAATACCTGTTTTGGTTTCAGTCTTTCATCCTCGCTATCCGCAACGCGATTCATTGCAAGGCTTTGTAGAAACCAATGGGTATGTATCCTTGGATGCCATTCATTATTCAAAACGTTATGCTTCCAATGGAGTGGAATGGAAAGGAGTTCCTTGGTATGGACGGGAATTATCATCCATGATGCCAATGCCTGATACAGCATCCTCTATAACCGATTTGTCTAAAGCTCCTTATTTGCAATATGATTTTTATCTATTTACAAAAGGTCCAATTGATGTAACCACCTTGATTGCTCCCACAGTCAATTGTTTACCGAATGGCGAATTTCGCTTTGCAGTAGCATTCGATAATCAGCCTGCACAAGTTGTTTCGATTCCAAAAATAAATATAGAAGGAGAAAATGACAACCTTTCATGGAGTAAATCGGTCATTGAGAACTGTAGAGTTTGTGTTACGAAATTTGTGAATGATAAAGAAGGATATCATACGCTGCGTATTTACATGATGGATCCCATTATTGTGTTACAGAAAATTGTAATCAATACCGGCGGGTTACATCCAAGTTTCTTATTCCCTCCTGAAAGTTTTAGAGGAAAACAAGAATCTCAAAGAAGAAAATATTCAGATAACAAGAAAATTGAAATGTTAAATTGAGATGTTTAAACTGTTAAAAACGGGTATTTCTACAATTTGAATCATTTTCTATAGAAATTGTATCAAGAGAGTAATTAATGTTGCTAAACTTTTAGTTCTTGTTCCCTGATTCATGAGTGTAAAATAAACATTTATTACTTTTGTTTTGATTTACTGTACGATTAACAACAAGATGTTTTTGTCTTAGGAATATATAGTACATTAATCTTTTCAATTTTCAATAGTGCTCATTTATTAATTTTTAAATCATTAAACTATGAAGCATGCATTAAGCTTTAAAAAAAGAGTTTTCGGAATGATCTTCCTGATCCTCTGTGTTTCTTCGTTTACAGTTATGGCGCAAGTCACAACCGTGAAAGGGGTAGTAAAAGATGTTTCTAACTCCAGTCTCATTGGGGTTAGTGTTCGTGTTGCAGGAACAACTATAGGAACAATTACCGATGCAAACGGTAAATTTTCTATCCAGGTTGCTCCTAATGCTAAACTTATTTTTTCATACATTGGATTTGACTCACAAACAATTCCAGTCAAAGGGCAATCTAATCTGAATGTAAACTTACTTGAACAGACACAGAAGTTGAATGAAGTAGAGGTTATAGGATATGGTACTCAACGGAAAGAAGCTGTGACAGGTTCAGTAGCTACAGTAAGCGGGAATGCTCTAAAAGAAATTCCATCGGCAAATATCACGGATGCTTTGCAAGGACGTGTAGCAGGTGTGGATTTGGAGCAAACCTCATCTCAACCGGGTGCCACATTGCAAATCCGTATTCGCGGTACGCGTTCGCTGACTGCCACCAACGATCCGCTGATTGTGCTCGACGGTATTCCTTTTTCCGGATCTATCAGCGACATCAGCACAGACGACATCAAGAGTATTGATATTCTGAAGGATGCCTCGGCAACTGCCATCTATGGTTCGCGTGGTGCTAACGGTGTTATATTGATAACAACCAACAAAGGGGTAAGCGGTGCAGCAGTGGTTAGCTACAATGGGTATTATGGTCTGGGAACTGCCATTTATTATCCCATGATGAACGGACCCGAATTTGTTGCTCTTCGTGCAGCATCCGGTAGATACACAACAAACGGTTTGGATGAATCCAATACTGTAAATACCAATTGGCAGAAATTGTTTTATACAAACGCTATAGTAGAAAATCATGATTTAAGTGTTTCGGGTGGTAACGATAAGGGTAGCTATAAGTTCGGTGCGAGCTATTATTCAGATCAAGCCGTAATACCTGGTCAGAACTATGTACGTTATGCAATCCGTGGTTCCCTTGACCAGGAAGTAGGTAAATATTTACGGTTTGGTTTTACCTCAAATACTAATTTTAATGTTACTAATGGTGCCAGTCTGGGGTTGTACGGGGTGTTAAGTCAGTCTCCTATTGCCAATCCGTATAACGCTGATGGTACATTGAAAAGATTTGTACAGATGCCTATGGATCAAGGGTTTGTATTGACAAAAGGTGTAATAGACAATTTGGGAGATACTTGGAAAGATCAACAAAAGGCATTAGGCTCCTATAACTCTTTCTACGGTGAGATTAAAATTCCGGGCGTAGAGGGCTTAAAGTACCGCACTAACATTGGTGCGAACTTCAACTTTAGTAACCATGGCACCTATTCAGGAGTGGGAGTAATGAGTGCTACACCTACCACCCCTTCAAATGCTAGTTTAACAAATTCATATTCAACTGATTGGACTGTTGAAAATATGCTAACATACGATCGCGTCTTTGCTCAGAAGAATAGGGTGAATGCAATCGCATTGTATTCTGCCGAGCAGGATTTTTACAACAGTACATATATTTCGGCAAATAATATTCCTGCTGACAACTTACAGTTCTATAATATAGGTCAAAGTGCTGCATCCGATATTACAATTAACCCTAGTGACCAAGGATATACAGTGTGGGGCCTGGAGTCTTGGATGGGGCGTGTAATATACTCTTACGACGACCGCTATATGCTGAGTGCTACCGTCCGCTCTGATGGATCCTCGAGGTTGTCATCCGGTCATCAGTGGCATACCTATCCGGCAGTATCTGCAGGATGGAACATCATGAAAGAATCGTTTATGAAGGATATCAACTGGATAGATGCGTTGAAGTTGCGTGCCGGTTACGGACAAACTTCGAACCAATCTGTTACTCCATACTCTACACTTGGATCGTTAAATACTACTCCATACAACTTTGGCACTTCTTATCTCACGGGGTACAATGTAGCTACACTGCCAAATCCTAAATTAGGATGGGAGTTCTCTATCACAGAGAACCTCGGCCTGGACTTTTCCCTCCTGAAAAGCCGTCTGACAGGTACTGCAGAGTACTATATAACGAATACCAAAAATCTTCTGGAGAGTGTTAATCTGCCTCCCACATCGGGCGTGGGTAGCTATACTGCCAATGTAGGGGCAACCCAAAACAAAGGTTTCGAACTTTCACTCAACGGAGTGATATTGGACAACCTTAATGGCTGGACATGGGAAGTCGGTGTCAACGTGTATCATAACGTAAACAAGTTGGTATCTCTTGCTTCAGGAGAGACTGAAGACATATCCAACTCATGGTTTGTAGGTCATCCGCTTAATGTAATCTACGACTATAAGAAAATAGGGCTCTGGAATACGACTGATAAAGATTATAAATATTTACAAACCTTACAACCAGGTGGAGTAGCAGGTATGATTAAGGTGCAATATACCGGCACTTACAACGCTGATGGTTCTCCAACAAGGGCAATTGGTGCCGCTGACGAGCAAGTTCAGAATCTGGACCCCGATTTTCAGGGTGGATTTAACACCCGTGTAGCTTATAAAGGATTTGACCTGAACGTTGTCGCTAACTTTCAAGGTGGTGGTACCCTTGTCAGCACCCTCTACGGATCGGCTGGCTATCTCAATTTGATGACAGGACGCAGGGGAAATATAAACGTTGACTTCTGGACGCCAACGAACACCAAAGCAGCGTATCCAAATCCAGCCGGCCCATTAAGTGGTGATAATATGATGTACGGTAGTACAATGGGTTACTTCAGTGCATCGTATCTTAAGATAGAAACCATTACACTTGGGTATAACTTCAACCAAAAATGGCTGAAATATGCCGGAATTGAAAAACTAAGGCTTTACTGCACCGTACAGAACCCACTTATATTGTTCTCGCCTTACCACAATCAATCAGGTATGGATCCCGAGACCAACTCTTATGGCGATCAGAATTCGGCAGTATCTTCTTACGTTCATCGTATTCTGACTGTAGGCTATAACACGCCTTCAACTCATAATTACTTAATTGGTCTCAATGTAACATTTTAATAAAAATAACGATGAAAAATAAATATATAAAAACTTTAATAGGAACACTCCTGTTGGCGTTGTTCCTGATAGGATGCTCTTCTAATCTTTTGACCGAAGATCCACGCAGTATTTTTACACCCCAATTTTTCCAAACAGAAGCAGGTGTTGAGGGAGGAATCACGTCGCTGTACGCCAACCTCCGCAACTTATACGGACAAGCTTATTACTATAACGAAACTGAGACCGGTACCGATGAAGCAACATGGGGTGCGAGTGCAGATGGGAATTTTACGTCTATGGATTATTCCGGTGCGAATACGTTTAATTCTACAACTTACCCTATCAGTATATTGTGGGATGACGCATTTCCTAACATCAATACTGCCAGTGGAATCATTGAAAACGCTGCATTAGTAAATACCAGCAAAAAAGGAACTGCGGATACTATTCCGGGTTCACTGGTTGCCGAAGCCAATTTTATGCGTGCGTTCGACTACTTTTTGTTGGTACAAGAGTATGGTGGTGTGCCTTTGGATTTGGGTGCAGGAATACTGAAGTTTAACACGAATCCCGTTAGAACTTCAGTACGCAATACGGTACCTGATGTTTATACCAAATGTATATTTCCTGATTTGATAACAGCTGTAAACGAATTACCGGTTACACAACGTCTGACAGGAACTGTAACCAAACAAGTTGCCCAATTGTTATTGTCCAAAGCTTACCTGACCTACGCATGGTGGCTGCAAAACCCTAACAACATTCCTACTTATCCGCTGTGTGACAGAACCGACCCTAACGGACAAACTGCTGCCTGGTATTTTCAACAGGCATACAACCTTGCAACTGCTGCCATTGAAAATCCGGGAAGTTATGGTTTACAAGCAACATACTACGATGTTAACGTAGGTTCAGAAGACCGCAATAAAGAAGAGATGCTGTATGCCGACCATACGCAATTAAGTGCTCAATATAATGTAAGTAGTCTTACTTATGGTAGTGGTGGTGCTCCCGATAACTTTGCCAGTTGGATGTTGACATTTAATTATCCAAACCTCAGAAGTTCTGCAAATGGTACGGCATATAGTATCAGTTCTGTTCAACGTGCTTCTACACAAGACTTGGGACGCCCGTGGGTGCGTATGGCTCCCCCTATCGGTGTATTTACAAATACTTTTGCAGACAAAACGAATGATTCCCGTTACGATGGAACCTTTACAACGGTTTACCATGCTAACTGGCCTTTAGGTGGCGTAACTAATGCATCTTTGATTAATGCAAACGGAATGACGGTTGTCCCGGGTGATCCAATACTTTCTTTTCTGAACACAGATGATCCATCTATTGCTTATCCGGCTTCGAACACAGCAGGTATAAGTAATGTCGGAGCAGGTATAATGCCCGGAAGAGCCGATTATGTGGTAGGACCAAGTGCCATAAGCAGGATTGTATATCCCGGAATTTGGAAAATTGGCCCCTATCGCACCGATAATGGTACCGGATTGGGACAACCAAACGCCGGCAGTACCCGTCCTTACATGATTCTTAAGTTCTCCGAGCTATTCTTTATAGCTGCCGAAGCAGCAGTGAAGGGCGCAACTACAACAGCTGTAACCGGAACCTATGCAAATGATGGAACCGCCAGAGGATTGATTAATATTATTCGTGCACGTGCAGGAATATGGAGATATAGCAACGCTAAAAATGCCGTCCTAATTGAAGACAATAGTGCTGCTATGATGGCTGCTACCCCCGCAACTATAGACATTAACTATATTTTAGCGGAACGTTCGCGTGAGTATTATGGTGAAGGTTATCGAATCTTCGATTTGAGACGTACACAAACTTGGTCTGCCATTGCCGGCACTTACCAAATTTGCGGAACTGCTATTGGAAATCATACGATTACAACTGTAACGCGCACAATTTTACCAGCAAACTATTTAGATCCTATTCCACAAGGACAGCTTGATGGTATGGAGATGACCGCTACTGAAAAAGCTGCCTATCAAAACCCGGGGTATTAATTGTTGATAACTGTTTTTTCACAAGATCATGTCATTAATCAGGCATGATCTTGTGAAATTAAAGCTTGTTATATATGCCAATCTCTTAAAAATATCAATCAAAATCATTAATAAAAGGGTAAAAAAATAGGTGTGTAGTAGAAATGGAGGCTCTTTCTCCCCAAAAGAAAGAGCCTTCTTTTTTTAATGTATTTTATAATTCCGTGAATATGAAACGAGTCCCGATATTCGGGACGAGTTCCATACGACCTTTAAAAATCAATTATTTACGTATGAATAAACAACTTTGTGTTTTAGTGTCCTTGTCTTTTGCTTTTAATTTTGCAGTATCTGCTCAATTGCTTTCCGGTGTTTTTGCAAAGAAATATCCAATAGGCGCTGCCGTGAATTCTTTTATGCTGAAGGATTCTTCTATTGACTCGTTATTGCGATTACATTTTTCAAGTTTAACACCTGATAATGAGATGAAGCCGGAAGTAACTGAACCACAGGAAGGTGCATTTCACTGGAAAGGAGCTGATGCAATTGTTGCGTTTGCACAAAAGAATCATTTTAAAGTGCGTGGTCATTGCTTGGTGTGGCATCAACAGACGCCGGCATGGTTCTTTTTGGAGCATGGGAAGGAAGCTTCTAAAAAAGTATTGTTTCAACACATGAAGGAGCATATTTTTGCGGAGATGGGAAGGTACAAAAGGAAAGTATACGCTTGGGATGTAGTTAATGAGGCTGTTTCCGACACCGGGAAATCGATTTATCGGACTGAATCCCCATGGTATCAAATTGCGGGTAAAGAATATATTGCACAAGCTTTTCGATATGCACATAAAGCAGATCCGAAAGCAATATTGTTTTACAATGATTACAATGTATTTATGCCTGAAAAACGTATGAAGGTGTATACAATGCTAAAAGAACTTTTAAAAGAAGGGGTGCCGGTGCAGGGAATTGGTATTCAAGGTCATTGGTCGCTTTATCAACCTACAGAAAAAGAATTGAGAGAAACGTTACGATTATTTGCATCGTTAGGATTAAAAATTCAAATCACAGAAATGGATGTTTCTCTTTATCATTGGGAAAAGAATGAACGTACCATGCGTACCGGAGAACAAATTGTCTGGAATGATTCCATTGCAAAAGTTCAAGCGGATCGATATGCCATGTTTTTTCACGTGTTCAATGAGTTTCCTAAGGTTATTTCCGGTGTGACTTTCTGGGGAGTTGCTGACAATCGAACATGGTTGGATCATTACCCTATTGAAGGACGTAAAAATTATCCGCTGTTGTTTGACACACTTTATCGGGAAAAACCGGCTTTTCATGCTGTGATTGAAAGTCAGCGATGAACATTTGAAAGAATTTGTTTGCCTTGAAATAATATATAATGTAGCTCAATGAGGAATATGGTATGTACCATAATGCTGAATATATTGTGTAATTTTACCTCATTATTTGTTATTCTATTACACTAGTGTCCACTAAAACTCATTAACAGTTCGTTGAGATCATTTTATATCGGCATTTTACGAGCAAAATAGTTGCGTGACGATTTGATTTTTTTACCTTGCCTGAAATGAATACAGGGAAATGTGTTTTTGCACAAATGGTTGAGTTTTTACCTCAACGTGTTTTTGATGGTTTAGTCATAAAATATGCCGGCAACAATATGTAAAACACTTTAGCTGTTGGAATCAGTTGCTAGTGATAATATTTGGCCAACTAACAAATCGTGATAGTCTTCATGACTTGATTGTAGCTATAGATGCTCACAGTCAAAAAGCTATCACTTAGGTTTTGGGAAAAACATAACACGGAGCAATCTTTCCAAAGCAAACGAGAAACGAGACAGCAAGATATTTGAAGATTTTGTCTATTATCTAATTGATATTGTCCGTAAAAAAAGAGCGAATAATGACTTTGAAATACAAGGTAAAGATTACGCATTTGATTCTTCAACGATAGAATTTGTGTTTGAATGTATTTTAGTGGGTGAATTTCCGAAAAGCAAAAGCAGGAATTAAACTTCATACACTTTACGACATAACCAAGTAAATAGTAAATGGAATGAAAACTCTGTGTAATTCAATTATGCTGCAAAATAATAAAATATTAAATGATTATCGGATATATGACCTAAAATGCTTACCTTTATGGGAACAAATCATTAAAGGTCATGAATTTACTAAATTTCGTATCACAATATCCTGACGAATCCAGTTGCAGAGCCAAGTTTAAGGAA
>Ga0224529_1000053_pt1 | contig 81936 bp, 66 predicted proteins | sample CBST50metaG_FD_179893 | JGI IMG/M metagenome (GOLD analysis project Ga0224529, IMG submission 179893) | Peat soil microbial communities from Stordalen Mire, Sweden - C.B.S.T50 | ecosystem: Environmental > Terrestrial > Soil > Wetlands > Peat | place: Sweden: Norrbotten County, Stordalen Mire...
CGCTTACCTCAAGCCTTGGACTAACTTCTACAATTACCAACGGCCTCATGGTAGCCTCAACTACAAGCCGCCCATCAGCCGCTCCGAAAATGGAACAACCTCTTGACCTTCTACAGGCACCCAATTTAGTGTTCATACTTTCGAGCCGGATCAATAGGCGGATTTTCAGAGGAGATCGACACCGCCGCAGGGCTGGCGCTTCATCGTTCCGAGCAAGTCCGCGCAGCCAGCAGCGCTGGTGGCAAGTTTACCAATGCGCAGAGCCATGCGGTCCGCCAGAAACCGAAGACCGGGATGAGGTACGCGCTCAAGACGAGCACGCCCGCGCAGCCGCCCACAAGATCGACGGCGTAGAGAACGCCAAGCCTTCGCTGCCCGTTGCTCTCGCCCAAAAACATTGCGGTCGCTAAAGGAAATTGGTAGCCGCCCAGAACGCCCGAAAGCGCGGCCAGGGCAGGGAAGACGCACTGCGCGGCCAGCCAGATCGCCGCCGCGCAGGACACCTTCGCAAGCTCGCTGACCAGCAGCATCAGCGCCGGAGCGGAGAGCGCAAGCAGAAACTGCGTGATAGCAACCGCGCGCGCGGCGCGGCCATCGCGCTGAAGGCGTCGCATTCCCAGCCAGCTTCCCACGGCGATGCCAGCCATGCAGAGCGCAATCAGAATGGCGAGCTGGTGATAGACGTAGCCGTAGATAGATTGGAAGGCCAGCAGCAGAAGAATCTGCAAGGCCATCAGCGTGAAGCCTGTCGCGCCCATCGCGCAGACCGCCGCCGCGCTGGCGCGCTGCTCGCGCTTGGGCAGAAACGCCAGCATCAACGCCACAAGAAACAGGACGATGAAAACCGCGCCCAGCACCGCCGCGAAATTTACGCGCGAGGCGGCCCGCAGCCAGCCCGCGTAGTCCGGCTTGAACTGTGCGCTCCAGAGCACCGTGTTGAAGTAGTAGGCGATGGGCGCGAAGTCGCGATTGACGGGCGTCGCGTCCGTGGGCTGTAACTGATCGCGCGCCTCACTCATGCGGTCCGGCATCATGCGATAGGGAATGAAGTATTCGCTGACATACTGCGTTTGTAAGTGGCGCTCGCGCAGCCGCGCCATCAGCACGCGCGGATCGTCCGTTAAATCCTCCGGGCGCGCGGCGGCAAAAAAGTGCAGCGTCTCTCCAGGAATGGCGACGACCGCGGGAAAGGCCTCGCGCAGCGTGCGACGGACGCAGCGCAGGAAGGCCGCCAGATCCGGGCTGATGACTTCCTCCGATGAACTCAGTTGCAGCGCCAGCACTCCGCCCGGCGCCAGATGCTGGCGCGCGGAACGGAAGAACTCGGCGGTGTAGAAGCGGTTCAACTGCGCGGTTTGCGGGTCGGGCGCATTCACGATAATCACGTCGAAGTGGTCGCGCGACGACTGCAAATAGGCGCGTCCGTCCGCGGTGTGCAGGTGGACGCGCGGATCGGAGGCCAGAGGCGCGAACTCCGCCGGAAAAAACTGCCGCGTCATGGAGATCAGCGCCGGGTCCAGCTCGACCAGATCGATCCGCTCAACGGTGGGATGCCTTAGAGCCTGCGCGCCGCCGCCATTCGCGCCGCCGCCGACGAGCAGAACGCGCTGCGGCGCGGGGTGCTCCAGCAGCGCGTAGTGAACGGATTCCTCGGCGGCGGCTTCGTCCGGCGCATTGGCCAGAAGAACGCCGTTTTCATACAGGCTGCGAATCTCGCCGGTCTTTGTTACCGCCAGATTGCCGTAAATCGAGTCGCGTGAGGCCAGCAGGTCGAAGCCGCTCCACTGGCGCGCCAGCGCTTGCGTTTCCATCCACGGCGCAGCCTTAACGAGAAGAAAAACAGCGAGCAGCAAGACCGCCGCTGTTGCAAGCGCGAGCGGCTTACGGCGCATTCGCAACAGAAGAACGGCGGCCATCAGAAGATTCAAGACCAGCACGAGGCTAGCAATCTGAAACGGCCCGAGAAAGCGCAGTAGCAACAGGCTAACCAGGATTCCGCCCACTGCGGAGCCAGCCGCCTCCAGCAGGTAAGCCGCGCTGACGGCCCGGCGCGCATCTGCGGCACACTCTATTGATCCGGCCCCTATCAATTGCAACACTGATGCGGTGCCCCATCCTTGCGACGTTTTTGTTTTTGTCGCAAGGGTGGGAGAGCATGATGCAAATTTTTGGGGCCGGATCAATAGGTCATAGGCCCGCGCGGCGGCCACAAACAGTGCGCCCGCCACCATGCAAAACAGGCTCAGGCAAACCCCGGAGGCCAGCAGCGCAGGCAGCGGGCCAACCAACTCGCCCGGCACGGTTTGAAAGAGGTTTTTGCTGGCGCGCAAGGCCCAAACCGTGACGGGAAGGCTGAGCCCGAGCAGGCATTCGAGCGCGGCCACTGTCCGCCGCGCCGCGCTTTCGCGCAGCGGAAAAGCGCCGCACGCGAGGCTGCCGATGGCGGTCCAGAAAAGCCATGCAGCCAGCAGAATCCCCAGCGAAATCTCGTTACCGCTGAAGACGACCATCAGCTCGCGCATCAGCACCACCTGGCCGATGACGGCGCTGAAGCCAATCAGTATCAGCGCCGCCTGAAGGTGCAGCGCCGCGCCGGAATGGATGCGCATTGCCATACGAGCGAAATTAGAATTCAGCCGTGCGGGATAAGCAAGGGGCGCAGGAATAGGGAACAGGGGCTGTGGGGTAAGCTGTTCGTTCGCCTCAAGTGCGAAAATAGGGCATTGGGAGCAAATCCGATGAATGTCTTCAAAACCGCAGTGCTGCTGACGGGGATGACGTTGCTGCTGATCCTGGCCGGGGACTACTTTGGCGGCGAGAACGGCGCGCTGATCGCCTTTGCCGTGGCGGCCGCGATGAATTTTTTCAGCTATTTCTACTCCGACAAGCTGGCGCTGCGGATGTACCGGGCGCAGCCGGCGACGCGCGAGGAACTGCCGCGAGTCTATGCGGCGGTGGAGCGGTTGACGCAGCGCGCCGGAATCCCCATGCCGAAGATTTACGTGCTTCCGACCGAGTCGTCCAACGCCTTCGCCACCGGGCGCAATCCGCAGCACGCCGCCGTCGCCGTGACGCACGGCATCTTGGAACTGCTGAACGACGATGAACTGGAAGGCGTGCTGGCCCACGAGCTGAGCCACGTGCGCAACCGCGACATTCTGACCAGCTCGATTGCCGCCACGCTGGCCGGCGCCATCACAATGCTGGCGCGCATGGCCTTCTGGTTTGGCGGCATGGCGGGCGACCGGCGCGACCGCGAAGGCGGCGGCTTCGGCGCTATTCTGATGCTGCTGCTGGCGCCGTTGGCCGCCATGCTGATCCAGCTTTGGGTTTCGCGCACACGCGAGTACGAGGCCGACGCCAGCGGCGCGCGCCTGACCGGCAACCCCTACGGCCTGGCTTCGGCTCTGGAAAAAATCTCCGGCGAAAGCCGCCGTGTTCCACTGCTGGCCTCGCCCAACTCGGCGCACATGTTCATCATTGCGCCCATGCTTGGCGGCCAGAGCTTCGCCAGCCTCTTCTCGACGCATCCGCCGGTGCAAGCGCGCATTCAGCGGCTGATCGGCCGGTCGTCGGTGAATGGAATGCTTCAGTAAGGCAGGGATTAGGGGTTAGGGAAAGCCCTGAATCAGCGCAACTTTTGAAAGCGTTTTTGACGGAATGCGAATTGCGCCATTGAAACCACCAGAGGACACCTTGTGATGCGCAGTACGCTAACCCCTAATCCCTAACCCCTGTTCTCTCGTTCCTGTATCATCGAAGAGGCGCTGGCGTGTGAATCTCCGCCGCTGCCTTATGGAAAAATCATGAAAACTGGCATTATCGGCCTGCCGCAGGTGGGCAAAACATCGCTGTTCAAGATTCTAACCAAGGCCAAACTCGATGAGCACAGCCACTCGCGCCAGGAGCACATCGGCGTGGCGCGCGTGCCGGACGAGCGGCTGGACAAGCTCTCGGCGCTCTACTCGCCGAAAAAGACCACCTACGCCACCGTGGATTTTGTGGATGTGGCGGCCATCGGGCAGGAGGCGCTGAAGGAAACCGCCTTCCTCACCAGCCTGCGCAATGTGGACGCGCTGGTTCACGTGCTGCGCGCCTTCGAGGACGACGCCATTGCCCACGTCGGCCCCATCGACCCCCTGCGCGACATCAAGAACGTCGAGTTCGACCTGATGGTCAGCGATCTGGAGCAGATCGAGAAGCGTTTGCAGCGCATGGAAAAGGACCTGAAAAAGGGGCGTACCAGCGATTTGGAGCACGAACAGGCCCTGTTGCTGCGCTCCAAAGACGCTTTGGAAAAGGAAACTCCGCTACGTGAGCTGGAAATGACCGCCGAGGAAAAGCGGCTCATCAAGGGCTTCATGTTTCTGTCGCAAAAGCCCATTCTGTATGTGCTGAACATCGGCGAGAGCACGACGCTCGGCGACGATCTGGAGTCGGCGGTGAGCCGCTTCAAGCTGGAGCAAGTGGCCGGGCGGCCGAACGCCGGAGCGACGGCCATCTGCGGCAAGGTCGAGGCCGAGCTGGCGGAGATGGACGACGCCGAGGCCGCAGAGTTTCTGGCGAGCTACGGGCTGCGCGAGAGCGGGCTGATCCGGCTGATCCGCAAAAGCTATCAGTTGCAAGGGCTGATCAGCTTCTTCACCGCGGGCGAGGACGAGTGCCGCGCCTGGACCATTCCGGCCGGCTCGAAAGCGCCGCAAGGGGCTGGGGCGATTCACACCGATCTGGAACACCACTTCATTCGCGCCGAGGTCATCCGCTGGGATACGCTGCTGGAGGCTGGTTCCGAGGCCGCCGCGCGCGCCCAGGGCACGCTGCGCCTTGAGGGCAAAGAGTACGTGGTGAAGGATGGCGACATCATGCACATCCGGCACAGCGGGTAGGCGCGGATGCTGACGATTTCTCTCATTCTGGGCACAGTAGCCGCGCTGGCCGACGTGCTGGGCGGTTTCGTGCTGGTGCGCGCCAAGGGCGTGGAGCGCTATCTGCATTTTTTCGTCGCGCTGGGCGCGGGCTTCCTGATGTCCACGGCGCTGCTGGAGATGATGCCGGAGAGCCTGCGGCTGAGTCCGCGGCTGGGGCCGATTCTGATCATGGCCGGCTATTGCGTGGTCCATCTGCTGGAGCACACAATCAACGCCCACTTTCACTTTGGCGAAGAGACGCACCAGGGCGAGTTTGTCAGCCGGCATACGGGCAACTCGGTGATGGCTGGGCTGAGCCTTCATGCGCTCTTTGACGGCGTGGCCATCGGCTCGGGCTTTCTTGTTTCCGGCTGGCTGGGCTGGCTGATCTTTCTGGCGATTCTGCTGCACAAAGCGCCGGAGGGCTTCACCATGGCTTCGGTCATGCTGGCCAGCGGCCGTGGCCGTCTGGCGGCCTTCTACTCCGCCGTGACGCTGGCCGCCGCCACCCTGGCCGGCGTGCTGGTCATCGAGCTGGTTCCCAGTTGGCTGCCGTATGGAATGCCCATTTCGGCGGGCGTGGCTCTTTATGTGGCCGCCACCGATCTGGTGCCGGAAGTGAATCAGGAACCCGGCATTCGCATGGCGCTGGTCTTTTTCGCTGGCGTGGGCGCGTTTCTGCTGCTGCGGATGCTGCTGCCTGCCTTATAGCTCAGTAGAGCAGCACCGCCACGCGAAAGGCCGTGAAAGCGCCTTCATGGCCCTGCGTTGGGCAACTGCCCACGGCCGCCGCGCGATACTGGCCCGTGGCCACGTTGTCCAGCAGCGTCTGCGGCAACCGGCTCATATCCGCCTCTTGCCAGCGCATGACGAAGCGCGGTTGCGCGCCGGACTGGGCGCGGGGCAAACCTCGATTCGTGATGCAAGCGGCGCGCGCCACCGACGCATCGCCTAGAACGGCGACTCCGTTCGAGCGCAAAAGCCCGGCCACAGCCGTCTCCACCTGAGTTCGGGTCAGCACCGGCACGATGCGCTCATAATCGGCCACCGCATACAGCCCTCTGCGGCTGGCCACCACGGCCACTCCCACCCGGTCCACATCCGGGTTCAGCAGATTTTCGCGGTGCGGGGGCGAGTGCATCCACGCGTCGTGAATGGCGTCTGGATCGGGAGCAATCGCCACGTTCTCCTCGATCAGGCTGAAGTGCGCCCCGGCATGGCTGGCGCGCATGGAAACATCCGGCTCGCCCGCATATTGGTGGGAGAGCGGCCCCTCGGCGGCCATGCGCAGGCAATGCTGGCGGGCAGCCATGGCCAGCGATGCGTCCCACTTCAGAGGCGCGGCCCCGGCTTGGGCGCGGCTTTGGTTGGCCAGCAGCACAATCCGCCAAGCCTCCGGTTGAATCGCGGAGGAAGCGCGGGACGGCTGCGCCTGCGCCGAAATTCCGGAGATCGCCAGCGCCAGACACCAAACCGGACCTCGCCATAATCTATCCATACGCATATAAACCCTACTCCAACGCCACTGTCGCGGTATTCTTGCTATGCCAATGTCTTTTTTCTCCACTCTCCGCAACCGCATCCGCCGTCAGCCGCTGGCGGCGGTGGGCGTGCTGCTGCTGGCGGCTTTCATCGTGGGAGGCCTTGCCGCGCCGTGGCTCGCACCCGATAATCCCGCCGCCATTGACCTGCCGCATCGCCTGGAAGGCCCCACCGCCGCCCATTGGGCCGGAACCGACGAGCTGGGCCGTGACACACTCTCGCGGCTGCTCTTCGGCGCGCGGCTCTCGCTGGCGGTTTCCGTCACCGTCGTCGCTATCTCGCTCGCCCTTGGTTTGGCCATCGGCGGCCTGGCCGGCTACCTCGGTGGCTGGATCGACATCGCGCTTACCACTTTTGCCATGAATACCTTTCTGGCCCTGCCCGGAATTCTGCTGGCTATCGCCTTTGCCGCGTTTCTGGGGCCGGGCTTCGCCAATCTGGTGTTGGCGCTGGCCATCGGCGGCTGGGCCGGCTATGCGCGCCTGGTGCGGGCGCAGGTGATGGCTGTCCGCGACCGCGAATACGTGGATGCTGCGCGCGCGCTGGGCGCCAGCGGAATGCGCATCTTCTTCCGCCACATTCTACCCAACATTGTGCAGCCCATCCTGGTGCAAGCCGCCATCGGCATGGCCGGTGTGATTCTGGCCGAGGCGACGCTCTCGTTTCTCGGCCTGGGCATTCCCGCTCCCGCGCCGAGCTGGGGCGCGATGCTGAACGACGCGCGGCTGCATCTCTTCGACTCGCCGCACATGGTGCTCTTTCCTGCCTTGGCCGTGGCTGGCGCGGTGCTCGGCTTCAACTTCCTCGGCGATGCCCTGCGCGACCAGCTCGACCCGCGCACGCGGCTGGAAATGGGGCTATAGATGAAGATCGGCGTCCTCAGCGATACCCACGGCCTGCTGCGGCCTGAAGTCCTCACGGCTCTGGCCGGAGTCGAGCAGATTCTGCATCTGGGCGACGTTGGTAAGGCTTCCATCCTGAAGGAACTGGCCAAAATCGCCCCGGTCACCGCCGTGCGCGGCAACTGCGACCGCGAAGGCCCGTGCGGCGAACTGCCGGAGACCGAAGTGGCGATGGTCGCTGATCGTTACGTCTATATGCTCCACGATTTAGGCGAGCTGCGCCTGGACCCGGCCGCCGGAAAATTCGCCGCCGTGCTCTTCGGCCACTCGCACGTGCCCAACTTCTACCGCCGCCGGGGAGTGCTCTACTTCAATCCCGGCTCTTGCGGTCCGCGCCGGGCGGGATTGCCGGTCTCGGTGGGCCTGCTGACCGTGGGCGAAGAAGGCGAGTTTAAAGCTAAGATAATAAAGCTACCTCTATAAATTCTGCTCTCTTTGGAGATTAAGAGCTTTCGCCTCTTGCAAGTCAATCTTTGCCGGATGGCCGTGTGTAGCAAGCAAAGAAAGCAGTTCACCACCACCTAATAATGTGAGTGGTTTATCCTTTGCAAAGTCGTATGAGTCGGAACCGTATGCGGCGGTGGTTACGAGTATTCCCTTGTTAGCACCCTCATTGAGAACGGTACCATAAAGGTCTCTAACCGCAGATACGCCGACGACGTTCGTATATCGCTTAGCCTGAATGACGATTTTGCCACCACGTATAGGATCTGGATCGAACGCAATTGCGTCCACACCGCCGTCCCGGCTTGCCTGTGTAATCTTAACTTCGCCGCCGTTCTTGCTGAATTCCTTCTCAAACAATTCTCGGATCAAATTCTCAAAATCGAGCCAATCCATCGCTGCGAGATTCGTGCGGTCGTCCAGTGTATCGGCCACTGCGTATCCATCGACGAACCGATGATCTTCTTTGTTGATGGCCAGTATTGGACGCACAGGGGTTAACTCCGATAGTTTGCTACTCGCAATTCCCTTGAGCTTCCGGAAACAAGCCTTTGGTTCAACCTGACTAAGGTTTATCTGCAAGAACTCCTCGCGTTCAGCTTGAACAGAGAGAATACAGCCATGGGCTTCGGCACCTGTAGCTTTATCAATACTCTGTACCCATCCGTTGAAGACGATACTCTTGAGTACCTCTGACTCGTCTGCAATATAAAGTTCATGAATCGTCCTGAGTGCTATCTGGTACAAAACTTCGTCATACATCTTCTTCAGCCACGCATCGGAAACTGAAACTTCTTGAAATTCCTCGCGTGTCGCGATGTATTTTACTTCCTTGACCGTGGGAAACGCAGACTGATTAGGAAGCTCAAAGTCAACGATCAGAACACCGCTGTCCTCGTTGAAGTTGATAGTATTGCCCTGAGGAAAACCGTCAGGATAGACTGAACGATTCAACACTTCTGCAAGGAAATATTCAACTGCGGAAGCTTTGCCTGCTTTGTACTCATCATATAGTTCATCAATCTGAGCATGCTGCTGTTTCTGATCTATCTGTTGCTGTTTTTTAGCTTGGGTCCACTCCGCTATTTTGACTGTATACACCAAAAGATTTGCTCGACGAGCTTCGTCCAGTTTTACACAGGAACTTTTCCATTTTTTCATCTCCGATTCAAGTTCAGCTGCTGCAACAGTTTCCTTCTTGGCTCTGAGACTCTTAAAAACACGGTCAATGAGCGTCAGTTGAGGTGCAAATAGAGAAGAGTCTGGTTCCGCGGGTATAGGATGTGCAACTGGCTCTGGGGGGCAAGGGACGGTATAGGCAGCCCGATCTTTCAGATTCTGCCACTTAAGCTTTTGCTGTTGGAGACCGTCAGCGAGAATTGTCTCAAGGGCGTGCAGCTGGCCTTGCAACTCTTCCGTTCGGCTTCGGGCGGTCTGCTTATTGGCTTCTTTGTCGCAGGATTTCTGTAACTTTTGCATCCTAGATTTGAGGGTCGCTTGTCTGTTGCTCCATCGCTCGTTCCAAACGGCAATCTGAAAATCAGCTTTCAACTTCGCTTCCTGTTGCGAAGCCCCACGAACAACGCGATAGGCATTCAATCCCTCATGCTGTACTATGATTTCACACATTAGCCATGTCCCCAATTTCTTGAAGCAACATACTACCACAGAGAGGCAGGCCATTTATTTTGCGTCATTTTCGGCACGGCTGAAGCCGTCCCCTTTCAAAGCCGTACTTTCGCTACTTGCTGCTATTTTCTATTCCCTCATCCTCGGATTCACCCACTGATAGACGACATCCGTCAGCAGATTCACCAGCACATAAGTCAACCCAATCGACAGCAGACAGCCCTGCACCAGCGCATAATCGCGATTGGAAATAGCGCTGACCGTCAGCCGCCCCAGCCCCGGCCAACTGAAAATCGTTTCGGTCACAATCGCCCCGGCCAGCAAAGCCCCAAACTGCAATCCAACCACGGTAATGATGGGAATCATCGCGTTCGGCAGCGCGTGGCGGCAGACGACGGCGCACTCGCTGAGGCCCTTGGCGCGGGCCGTGCGGATGTAGTCCTGGCCCAACTCTTCCAGCATCGCCGTGCGCACCATGCGCGTAAGAATGGCGGCCAAGGATGCGCCCATCGCCACCGAGGGCAGAATCAGATAGCGCCAATCGATCGATGCTCCTCCGCTGGCATTCGCCCCGGAAACCGGCAGCCAGCCAAGAATAATGGAAAAAAACAGAATCAGCAGCGGACCCAGCGCCAGGCTCGGCACGGAGAGGCCAAAGAGGCTGACGACGGAGAGCACTTGATCGGCCCAGCGGCCACGGTAGACGGCGGCCAGAAGGCCGGCCGGCAGCGCCAGCAGCAGACCGAAGCCGAGCGCCGTCAAGGTGAGCGCCAGCGTGTACGGATAGCGCGCCGCAATCAGGTGGACCACCGTATCGTGCAGCCGGATGGAGCTGCCCAGGTCGCCGCGTCCGACGCCTGCCCAGTAGTGCAGATACTGTTGCCAAAGCGGCAGGTCGAGGCCGTACTGGTGGCGCAAGGCGCTGATGTCGGTTGGCGCGGCGCCCTCGCCCAGCATTTGCAGGATGGGGTCGCCGGGAACCAGGTGAATCAGCAGAAAAACCAGCGACACCACCAGCCAGACAACCGGAAGCGTGAGCGCGAGACGGGTGAGAATTTGCTTCATGGGCTTCAATTCAGCTTACAGCGGAGAGCAAACAGTTGACAGTATCCGGCGGGGCGGCCCGATTCCTTGCACAGGTCACGCCTCCCGCCACCTCTCCCACGGTCGTCATCAGGGCGTAGTAGGCCCACCACTCCGGGCGGTGCGCCGCCAGCAGGATAAGGCACACGTCCGCGCTGCCTGGGGCGTAGAAAAACGGGGTGGTGTCGGAGATTCCCAGCAGAATCATCCCCGGCCCGCCCAGACGGAAGAGCCAATCTCGCAGGTACTCAGACCTCGCAATTTGGGAGAGGAGAATCACGGGAAGATCATACGCATCCTCTGACCCGTAAATCGTGACCGGACGCACGTTTGTGCGCAGGCGTTGGCGCGGCCGGATAACATTTGCGGGCTGCGGTTGGCTTACCCGCTGCCGCGCGTTCTCTCTTGCTTTTTCCCATGAAATAGTATAACTGTTATACGAATGCGCTTTCACTTCGATCCGCGCAAGAGTCAGCGGCTGAGGGCCAATCCTCACCGTGGCATCGGCTTTGAGGAGGCGCAGGAGATTTTTGCCCGCTCCTATTACCTCGATTAGCGGTCGGATGTGCCAGAACAATACCGCGCGATTGGGTGGGTAGGTGAACGCTTATATTCGCTCGTCTTTGAGGTACGGGAGGACGAGGACGGCGAATTTTACCATCTTGTTACGCTTGGGAAATCCACCCGCGAAGAGGAGGAATTGTATGCCGAAAGCACTTGAATCCCTTAAACCGCCAACCGCCGATGAGATTGCGGAACTAGCCGATCATGGCAAGGACGTCTCCCGCTTTTTCACCAATGCAGGCAGGAAAATGCACCCAATTCAGCGCGTCAACGTGGACTTTACTCAGCCCATGCTTCAGGAACTCGATGAGGCCGCCAGAAACCTGAATATCAGCCGGCAGGCCGTGATCAAAACGCTGTTGCGCCATGCGCTCGATCAACAGCATTTGGCGCGCACTGCACGGTAATTGTTTTATCGGTCATATCACGAGGACAGAGAATGACAGACACACCGGAAAAGGAACAGTTACTCGATGCATCTATAAAGTTATTTACCGAAGGAATGAAGCTCTTATCTACAGATAGAACGCCAATAGAGTAAATAATAGTCCAGAACTATTTTGCCGCCGCCAACGCTGTGACGGGAACGAGCATATCTTCCTTGCGCATGATCATATTGGTTGCGTTCAGGCTGGCCAGCTCGAAGCCGTGGCCGTGAGTGATGGCGTCGGTGGGGCAGGCCTCAACGCAGTAGCCGCAGAAGATGCAGCGGTTGTAGTCGATGTTATAGACCTTGGCGTAGCGCTCGGAGGAGGAAATGCGCTCGCTGGCGGTGTTCTCGGCGGCCTCGATGTAGATGCAATTCGACGGGCAGGCGGCCGCGCACAGGAAGCAGGCCACGCACTTTTCCAGGCCATTCTCGTCGCGCTGCAAGACGTGCGCTCCGCGGTAGCGCGGCTCGATGACCGCTCCGCGTAGCGGGCCTGGGCCATCCGGGTAGTTTTCCACCAGCGTCGGCTCAAGCATCTCCCGGAAGGTGATGCTCATGCCCTTGGCCAAGCCGGCAATATTGTTCACGATCGACATGAGGCCAGTATACGAGGTTTCGTGGTCCGGGTTAAGACTGACTGCTGGATGCGCAACCCTGGCCTTCTGATTCGAGAGAAGCCGTGATTGCGCATTCTTTGTTCTGACTGCAGCGCGCTCCCCGTGCGAGCGCTCTCAACAACGCTACTTTTTGGGACCTTTTTCCTCTCTGGCTTGCGGAGCTGCTTGATGCTGCTGCTGTGGCGCAGCCTGACGCTGCTGTTGCGGCGCAGCTTGACGCTGTTGCTGCGGCGCAGCCTGGCGCTGCTGCTGTTGCGGCGCAGCTTGGCGCTGCTGCTGCGGCGCAGCCTGGCGCTGCTGCTGTTGCGGCGCAGCTTGGCGCTGCTGCTGCGGTGCGGCCTGGCGCTGCTGCTGTTGCGGTGCAGCTTGGCGCTGCTGCTGTTGCGGTGCCGCCTGACGCTGCTGCTGTGGCGCGGCCTGACGCTGCTGCTGTTGTGGCGCGGCCTGACGCTGTTGCTGCGGCGCAGCCTGGCGCTGCTGTTGCGGTGCCGCCTGGCGCTGCTGCTGTTGCGGTGCGGCCTGACGCTGCTGCTGCTGCGGTGCGGCCTGACGCTGCTGCTGCTGTGGTGCGGCCTGACGCTGCTGTTGCGGCTGTTGGGCCGCTTGATGCTGTTGCTGTTGGACGGCCTGATGCTGTTGTTGCTGCGGAACTGCTTGGCGCTGTTGTTGGGCCGTTTGGTGTTGTTGCTGCTGGACAGCCTGATGCTGCTGTTGCTGCGGAACTGTTTGGTGCTGCTGTTGTTGCTGAATGGCTTGGCGCTGTTGTTGTGGCGCACCCTGACGTTGCTGTTGCTGGATAGCTTGTTGCTGCTGTGGCGTCTGTTGCGGCGCGGCTTGGCGCTGTTGCTGAACAGCCTGATTGCGCGCTTGCACCGCTGCCGGGACTCTCACGTTGCGGTCGGCGGCCAGCGGCTGGTTGACGGCCAGATTGGACGGGCGGCCATGATTGATATTGGCAAACTGAGCCCGGTTGGTGCTGGCGGCGTGTTCATTCTGTAACTGCGCCCGCATCGGCTGAGCGTGCTCTTCATGCTGCGCCGCCAGTTCCGCCGGTCTGGCGCGCATCTGCACGCCACCCGATCCGCCGTTGAAACTCACGCGGTCGCCGCCACGACGGTCATCGCGGCCGGGGCGCTCGTAGACGTTACGCTCGATGTCGATGTTCACATTGTTGTAGGAGCGGTTGTAGTTGAAATGGCCGCCACCCCAGTAGCCGCCGACGTAGCCGATGCCGACGTAGCCAAAGCCGTAATTGACACCGCCATAGAAGCCGATATGCGGACCCCAGTAGCCACGGTAAAAGCCGTAGTGGTTGTGCCGGTAGCCCCAATAGCCGGGGGTCCAGAGAGCGCCCTGGTAGGGAGCCTGAACCCACCCGCCGGGCACCCAGTAGTAGCCCGATGGCGAATATCCCCAGTAGCCAGGGGTCCAGAGGTAGCCGTCGCCGGGAGCCGGAGGCTGGTCGTAATCGGGCAAAGGCGGCGGCGGCTGAGACGCATAGTAAGCCGGTTGAGCGCCGTAGTCTTGATCGTCCGAGCCTTGGTAGTATCCACGGTTGTGATACCTGCGCGTGCGAACTGGCTGAACGCTCTGCTCGCTGGAGCTGGATGCGCTGCTGGATGCGGGCTCCGCGGTGTTTGCATCGGCTGGGGCCAGGTTGCCTGCCGCCGGATCCGTGGCTTGATCCTGCGCCACGGCTGGATTCAAACTGGCATTCTGGTCCGAACTCTTGGGGCATCCGGTAACGCCGAGCACAACCGCCATGGCCAGTAGAGGCCAGGGGCCAAATTTTGGAAAATAGCTCATCTCACGCTCCATTCGGTTTCGATGCTACCGGATGGGAAAGCGCAAAACCGCCCGCTTTTGACCACAACGAGGGTGACTTTAGCGCCGCGGCGGCACGGAGCGGCCGCGGTTGTTGGCTGGTGGAGTGGTAACCGGCCGTCGCGTGGAACCTGGCTTCAGCAGCGGCTGGCAGAGCAATGAATCCTGTCCGAGTTCGAGCCCCGGAGCGTCTTCCTGCGCATTGCAGAGCCGCTGCTTCATCGCGCCGGCGTCCTTGCCGTTGAGCAGCATGGCACGCTCCAGGCCGCTGAAAGGGTCCAGATCGTAACGAAAAACTACGTCCTCGACTTGCTTCAACTGGCCGTGGTCGATGTGGCTCCATGTGGCCACCAATTGCCGCCCATTAGGCTCATTGAGGACCGCGTAGACCTGGGTCAGGGCCACGCCGGAAACCGGGGCGCTCCAAACCGGCAAGGCCTGGCTGCCGCGCATCCAGCGCGCCGCCCACGCGTGTTGCGAGAAGTCATAATGGAAGGCGGTGAAAAACGTGGTCGCCTCGCACTCGCCGCAGTCATCGTAAAGCGCGCTCAGCTCCCGCGGCGCGCCGTCGGCCAGCAGCATCCAGTCAAGCCAGCGCAGATTCACGCCCTGGATGATTGGCCTCAGGTTGTGGCTGGTGAGCGAGAGGCTCCAGATGGTGAAAGGCTCCGCGCCGGGCAGCGATTGCGGGCTCTGCCGCAGCGTGGTGACTACCAGCGCCGCGTCGTACTCGACGCCGATTTCGCGTATGGCCGTCCACTTTTCCGGCTCCAGCGAGCGCGTTACCCAGGCGACCACGTCCTGGTCCTTGGCGGAGTGGAAATCAACCCAGCGAAAGCTCTCCGGGGCCTGCTGCGCGCGCATGGGCGCGGCCAGGATGAACATGATCGCGACTAGAACAAGGTAGAAACGAGAGAGAACGAACCGCATAGGTTCAGGTATAGCAGATAGGCCGGAAGTACATTGGATTTCGAGAACATGGGAGGCGGTCAGCGTGTGCTTCCGCATCCACCTGTTTCTTTAGAATTCGGGTACATTGTGCATTTTTTCGTTTCGGAGCTTGCAGGTCTTAAAACTAAGAAAGAAAAGGGCCTTACATCATTTTTGGAATGAACGTAATTCTTTGGCTTAAAACAAATCTCGCAGGGGTTAAACTGGCTGCGGAAAAAGGCGGCATATCGGATAATTTGGCGGAAAACATCCCTCCGGGGCTAAAGCCCGCTGTCTTTTATCAGCCATTTGCGGCACGACTGAAGTCGTGCCCTGACGCTCCTTGCTGTCCCAATGAATTTTGCAAGAGGCTCACGATGCGGAATTAATGAAACACACTCTACTAACCTACTAAATCTCTACTCCGCTTATCAGATCCTTCGCCGCTTGCCGCCCCAGGCGGATGCAGTCCGGGACGCCGATGCCGTCGTAGGCGTTTCCCGCCAGGCGCAGGGTGGGGAAATTGGCCAGACGCGAGTTGATGCGCTGCATACGCAACTGATGACCAACAGCGTACTGCGCCATGGCGCGACGCCAACGCGAGAGCTGGGCGTGCTCTGGCGCGGCCTGCTGCGGAAGAATCTGTTCGCCCAGGATTTCGCTCAGCTCGCGGCGGACAGTGGCCAGCAGAACGTCGTCCGATTGGTCCAGCAGAGCCTCGTTTTTCATCCCGCCCAGAAAGGCGCGCAACACCGCCTTGCCCGGCGGCGTGCGGCCCAGAAACTTGCGATGGACAAAGGTGCAGGCCAGCATCGCGCGGCCCTCGCTGGCGGGAACCAGAAAGCCGAAGCCATCGGGAAGATGGCCGATTTGCGCCTCGTCGTAGACCAGATTGACGGTAATCGACGAGGAGTAGGGAATGCCGCGCAGCTCTGCGGCCAGCGCGGAGTCTGCCTGGCCCAGCAGCGCGGCGGCGGCCCAGGCGGGCGTGGCCAGAATCACCGCGTCGTAGAACTCGGGCTGGCGGCTTTCAATCCGCCAGCCATGGGCGGTTTTTTCCACGGCGCTGACCGGCGTCGAAAGGCGCACCGAAGCCGGGTCCAAGCGCGCCGCGACCGCATCGACCAATTGCCGCATTCCGCCACGCACCGCGGTGAAGATGCCGCCGCTCTCCTCGCTGGCAGCCTTCCTGGCCTTCATCTGAAGGCTCGCGGCCAGCATTCCGCGCGTCAGCGAACCGTATTTCCGCTCCATCTCGACCATGCCCGGCAGCACGGTGCGGGCGCTCAGTTCAGTGGCGTCGCCGCCATAAATTCCGCTCAGCAGCGGATCGGCCAGCCGGTCAACGGTTTCGCGGCCGAAGTGGCGCTCGACCAGCGCCGCCACGGACTCGTCCGGCAGCTCGCTGTGGCGCGGCGGCCACAGCAGTTCGAGGCCCATGCGCAGCTTGGTTGGCAGGCTGAAGAGCGGCGTCAGCGCCGTCGGAATCAGCTTGGTGGGTACCAGGAACATCAGTCCGTCGGGCAGCGGCACCAGCCGGTTATGCACCACAATGCAGGTCTTGCGCGCGGCGTCGTTCGAGGCAATCAGATCAGCGCCCAGGCCCAGCTCGCGACAGAGTTCAGCGGCGGCCGGCTTGGAGGTGATGAAAGAGTCCGGACCGCGTTCGAGCACTGCGCCGCCCGCGATCTCCGAAGCCAGGCAGCCGCCCAGCCGATCACTCGCCTCGAAAAGCGTGTACTCAACCTCGGCGCTCTGCTGGCGCGCCTGTTCCAACTCATAAGCCGCCGCCAGTCCGGCAATTCCGCCACCAATAATCGCTATCCGCATGGTTGACCCTGCTTCTTATTAAAGCAGTTCTTCATGGCGCATAGAAAAGCCGAAGCTGGAGTTGGACAAGAAAGATTTTTTAAGTGAACGCAGTATCAATTTGGGATAACGGCTTTCGCCGCTATCCCTTGCGCCGGTATAGCACCTGGAATTCATAGCCGGCGTTGGCGGGGAAGAGGCCGGCGACGTGGCGCAGCCGCTCGGCCAGGGCCGGGGCGGCCAGCAGCGGATAGTCGCGCTCACGCAGATCGTGATAGTCGAAGTCCACGGCCAGCGCAAGCATATAAATGGCCAGCGCGTCGGAGAAGGCCGCCTCAAAGTACACGCCGCGCTCGCGCTCGTCCAGGCGAAGCTGATTGCCGCCGCTTTCCTGGGCGCGGCGGCGGGCCTCCCAGGCGTCCTGGCTGGTTTCGCCGCGCGCCTGCGCCTCGGCCTGCGCCCACGCCAGCGACGAAAAGCTCTCCGGAACGCCGGTTGCCTCAACAAAATTGTGGGCCACGTTGATAAAAAACTCGAAGGCCAGCCCGAAGCGGTCCTCGACCAGGCGCGTTGAAAGAAAAACCGCCTCGGTTGAGCCGAAGGAGGCATTGCGATGGCAGATGGCGCGGTCGCCCAGCTCGACCGTGTAGCCGGGCGCAATCATCGTCTCGTCGGTATCGGCAATGGCCAGCGGCACAAAATAATAGGCGCGGCGTTCGAGCGCAGCCGAAAGCGCGGCCGGTACGGCGCTCACCAGGTGCTCCAGATCCGCCTCGGAAACGCGGGTCTCGCCCCACGATGCCCAGTGAATCCCGTTGGCGGCCTGGGCCACCGCGACCTGCGTGGCCACCTTCTCCGCGTGCCAAAGCTCAACTTGTGCGCTATTCGTCATCAAACTGATTTTAGACTACGGGGGCCGCGCGCCCCCTGGCAGCCTGTGGTGAAAGTCCAAACGGCAAAAAACCATTCCCCAAGGGGCTAAACAGGCTGCGGAAAAAGGCGGGATTTTCGGCAAATTGACTGAAGACATCCCTCCGGGGCTAAAGCCCGTCGTCTTTTATCAGCCACTTACGACACGGTCGAAAACGCTTCCTATCACCTTTAGAATCTGCGGGGATATTTCGGTCGCCCCTACGGGGCTTTCGGCTTTTTGTTGGCCTTTCCCAGGACTGCGCTTCGCTTGTCCTCCACCCCGCGAACGAAGACCTGTTCGCGGGGACCCCGGCCCTGGGCTATTCTCCTTCGGCCCTCCGGGGCGGATGCCGCAGAGGCGTTTTCATCCACCTGGGGGTGGGCCGAAGGATCATGGAGGCACGACTGAAGTCGTGCCCTGACGCAATGCGTCCCCTTGAAGCACTTTCCACGAGTATTTTCGAAGTCTGTAAAGCCCTGACCTACAGCCGTGCCCTTTCAAAACGCGGCTTTCTCCACAGACCGCCCGGCCTTCGCTGCGGCCTATTTCCCGCTGGGCGCGCCGAAGCTGCCGCCGTTGGTGACGAAGAGCTTTTCCGCCTGGCCGCGCAGCACGCGGTAGAGGGCAAACTGGCGTTCGGTTGCGCCGCGCAGCTCGAAGAGCAACTCGCCGCGGTTGTCGGCCATCGCGTCCACGGCGTCCACCAGTCGCATACGCGGCGTCTCGTCCAGGCGCGCGCCCACGGCCACGGACTTCAACAGCACCAGCACATTGCCGTAAAGGTCGGGCTGGGCAATGAGCGTAACAAACTTCTGCTGCGCCAGAGGCTGTTCAGGAGGCCCATCCGTGCGCGCCGAGAGCACCAGCGTGGCTCCGGAATCGTAGGCAAGCTCGAAGGCGCGAAACTGCTCGTCCAGCAGCGGCGCGGGCGGAGGAGGCTCAACCGGCGGTGCTGGCGCGGCCTTCCTGCGTCCTGTTTTTTGGGGCGCAGGCGCAGGCGGTGGGGGCGGCTTCAAGCCCAGCGCATCGCGGGCAATCTCTTCGAGAGCCGACTTCATCTTGGCCTCATCGTCCGCGTTGGCCCAACTGTAACTCCAGGTGTGCTCGGGGTGGCTTTGGGCGTCGGAAACGGCCACCGCCTGCCGCATCTCCGCTGGCAGCCCCATCAGCGTCGGCAGGACCTCGAGGCCATCGCCGCTGGACCGGCCGCGCTTCAGCCGCGGCCTGTCGGGATCGGTGAAATCCTCCAGCGAATCGACGTGGGCGGTGTCTTCCGGCGTTTTCTTTTTGTTTTTCTTCAATACCGGCCGGTCGGGGTCGTCCGGCGGCGGTCCGCTGCTCTCCGTGCTGTCGCCGGAGTCTCTGCGATGCAGCGTAGGGCGGTCGGAATCGGGAGCCGGAGCGGTGTCCGCAGCCGGGCCGGATCCGCCGCTGCCCGCTGTTCCGCCCTCATCGGCGTGATGCTTGCGGTGCAGAACGGGCCGGTCGTTATATTCGTCTTCGATGCGGTTGCGCGCCACCTCGTTCATCGATGGCTTGGGTTTGGGACGGGGCAGCGTCTTCCAAGCGCCATAGCCCACCCATGCGCCCTGCTCCTGCCCGGAGTTTTTGATCTCGAAGAGTCCCATCGGCTGGCCGTTCTGCTGCAATTCGTACTCGACCTCGCCGGCCAGCGCCAGCGGCTGGGGCCGGGCCAGGTAGACGCCGCCATCGTGCAGTTGCCCGCCGTCATAGACGCAGACGGGCGCCAGGCGGCTGGCCTTGGGATGGCCCGCTTCGCCTGTCCACTCGAGCACGGCCACGGCCCGCATTTCCGGCGCGTCCTTGCCCGTCTTCGTCACTTGCCCAGGGTACTGGCACCATAGCGGCAGCGCGGCCAGCAGGCCCACGCCTGCCAACCATGCTCGCCTGAAAAATTTCGCCCTGCGCAAAGCCATCAGCCGCTCCCCCCCCGAAAAAAACCGAAATTGCCAGCCACTTTGTACAGCCTGCTTCTTGCTGATGTAGACGAGAAAATCCGCAATCCGTGTTCATGAATTCGCTTCGTGCCGGATCAATAGGTTTTTGCCCCGGCGGCCAAAACGCAAAAGGCGCTTCCATCCTCCGGAAGCGCCTTTCATGCAGCCCGTCAGGAAGCGGGCTATTTGCCCTTCTTCTTCTTGGAACCGGTGCTTTCGGTACCGAAGGCGGAGCTGTGCACCTGCGATGCTTCCGCCAGAATGCCCTTCACATCATTGGCGAACTGGCCAGTCGGGGCCAGCGCGAGATATTGCTGATAGGCCTCCGCGCAGCCTTCGGGCAGAATCATCTTTCCTGTCTTGGGCTCGACGGTGGCCTTCTGGATCAGTCCCTGCCCCTTCAGATAATAAGGAAGCGGCTGCTTCGGATCGGCCTTGATCGCCGCGTCAGCGGCCGCGGCCGCAGCGTCACCATTGCCAGCGTTGATAAAAATCGCCGCTTCATTGGTCAGATAAGTTGCCGCTCCGGCGGGGTTGATCTTGGCCGCCGCTTCGTAGGCCGCATTGGCCTCCGGAACCTTGCCGGTGCGCGCATAAATCTCACCCAGGCCGCTTTGTGCAGCGCCCTGATTCTGAAGGCTAGGCTTCTTGGCGGTTGCCTCAACCGCCAGGGCTTTCTTGTAGGAGGCTTCCGCATCGTTGTACTTCTGTGTGTCGCCCTTGGCCTTTGCCAAGCCCAACTGCGCCTGTCCCAGTTCGTCCCAGAGAGCGGAAATGTCGGTCTTGATCGCGGTGTCGTTGAGCATCAGGGTCTCGACTTCAGAAAACTTTGCAACCTTGATCTCGGTCTCTTTGGCGTCAAGATCCTCCCTGGAGGCGCTGTCGCCCAGTGCAAGCTTGGCTGCCTGGCGCGCGCTGTCGGCATCCTTGATGTTCTGGGAGCTGACCCTCAGATCGTTGCTGATTTTCTTCACGTCGGAGTTCTGCTTCCTGAAATCCTCCGCCAGCTTCCGATCGGCCGGTGACAGCTTGTCCATGAATGCCTTGCGGGTCATGTCAATATCCTGCGTCAGATTGTCTCCGATCGCGATCTTGACTGCATCGATCTCGTCCACCAGCTTGTCAGGGGGCGTTTCAGGCGCCCGGTAGACCACCGTGTAGGTGCCCGCCGTCGCCTCGCCGGCATACGTGCCCGAAGAGGAAACCGGAAAGCTGAACTTCGAGTTCTTGCCGCCGTCGGTCGAGAGGCTCACCGTTCCCGAGGTTCTCAAGCTGCCTTCCGGTCCGGTAATGGTGCCGTGAATCTTGCCCGTTTTTCCCGTGGGCGTTTGCGCAAACACGGGCAAGAGGGCAAAAGCCAGCACGCCCAGCCATAGTGAAAGGTTGCGTTTCATTTTCGTCTCCTTGGGAGCGGCGCGAACAAGGCTGCCCGCGCGCTCAAAAAGTCATATTGTGCCGGCTGATATACCGGCGAACGCCTGAGATCATTCCACAGCCTTCAAAACTATCCACGATCGCTTTAACTGGCTGCATTTAGAAATTCCGAACAGCAGCGGCGCGGAAATCAGCGCGCAGGCTGTCTTGCTTCGTAGCAACCAAGGTAAATCCAATCGCTTGTCCCGCACAAGAGCAGGGAAGTCTTGCTGTTTCCTGCCTCAATCTCGGTGGCTTTCATGGTAGCCCGCCTGCCGGGAAGCCGCGTGTGGCCTGTATCACACCTTAAAATAAAAGAATGGCAACCCTCATTCGTCGCGCAACCCGTGCCGATCTTCCGCAAATTCTCTCCTTTATTCGCGCCCTGGCCGCTTACGAGCGCGCGCCGGAGGCCGCTGTCGCCACCATTGCCGATCTGGAGCGGGACGGCTTCGGACCCAGGCCCTTTTATTCCTGCCTGATGGCTGAGCACGACGGCCAGCCCGCCGGTTTTGCCCTCTACTTTTTCAATTACTCGACCTGGGTGGGGCGGCCGGGAATCTACATTGAGGACCTCTTCGTTGCGCCGGAGCTGCGCGGCCAGGGCATCGGCAAGGCCCTGCTCCAGCGGGTGGCCGCCGTCGCCGTCGAACAGGGCTGCCAGCGCGTGCAATGGCAAGTGCTCGACTGGAATACACCAGCCGTCGAGTTTTACCGCGCGATGGGCGGCGAGTTTCTGGACGAGTGGCGCAATGTGCGCGTGGGCGGCGAGGCGCTGAAGCATCTGGCTGGTACGGATCAGGAACCTTCATCGCCGTCGAAGTCTTCGGAGACCGTACGATGAAAATTCGCATTATTGGTGGCGGACTGGCCGGCTCGGAAGCGGCCCTGACGGCGGCGCGCCTCGGCTGCCATGTGGACCTCTATGAAATGCGCGCCGTGGTGGACGGCCAGCCGCGCCTGACCCCGGCCCATCAGACGACGGAATTCGCCGAGCTGGTCTGCTCCAACTCGCTCAAAAGCGAGTCGCCCAACACCGCGCCCTGGCTTCTCAAGCAGGAGATGCGCCGCGGAGGCTCGGCGCTAATGCGCATCGCCGATGAGACGGCGGTTCCGGCTGGCCACGCGCTGGCCGTCGATCGCGTCGAGTTTTCGCGGCGCATCTCCGCGGCCATCGAGGCCGAGCCGCTGATTCGCGTTTTCCGCGAGGAGGTCACCAGCCTGGCCGATCCACTCCAAGACGAGGACGGCGCGAAGTGCACGATTCTCGCCACCGGCCCCTTGACCAGCGCTGCCCTGAGCGCGGAGATCGAGCGCATCACTGGCTCCGGCCATCTCGCTTTTTACGACTCCATCTCGCCCATCGTCGAAACCGACTCGATCGACAGGGAGCGCGTCTTCATGGCCGCGCGCTGGGACAAGGGCACGGCCGACTACATCAACTGTCCGATGGATCGCGCCGAGTACGACCGCTTCCTGGACGCGCTGCTGGCCGCCGAGCCAGCCGAAGCGCGGGATTGGGAGAATCTCGATTACTTCGAGGGCTGCTTGCCCATCGAGGTGCTGGCCCGCCGCGGCCGCGATACCTTGCGCTTTGGTCCGATGAAGCCTGTTGGCCTGCGCGACCCGCGCACCGGCCTGCGGCCCTGGGCCGTGGTGCAACTGCGCCAGGAAAACCTGCGCGCGGATAGTTACAACTTAGTCGGCTTCCAGAACCATCTAAAGTTTGGCGAACAGGCTCGCGTGCTGCGTCTGATTCCGGGTCTGGAAAACGCGCGCTTTCTGCGCTACGGCCAGATCCATCGCAACACGTATATCTGCGCGCCGGAGCTATTGGATGAAACGCTGCGGCTGAAGAAAGAGCCGCGGCTACTCTTCGCTGGGCAGTTATCGGGCGTCGAGGGCTATACCGAATCGATTGCCACCGGGCAGCTTGCGGGAATTTATGCGGCTAAGTTAGCACATGGCGAAGAACCCACGCCCATTCCGCGCGCTTGCGCTCTCGGCTCGCTGGTCTACTACATTACTCATGCCGATCCGAAGCATTTTCAGCCGGCGAACATGACCTTCGACCTGTTGGAGCCGCTCGAAGAAGAGCTGCGCAAAAAGATTCGCGACAAGAAGGAGCGCCACCGGATGCAGTGCGAGCGCTCTCTGGTCGCGTTCGACGCCTGGTGGACAAGAAAATAGAAATTAAGCTAAGGAGCCTCTGATTAAGTCTTTCTTTGCACAGCGCCTTCCCTCGGGGGCTAAAGCCCGCGTATATTTTCCAGACTTTATGTACGGGCTGAAGCCCGTACCCTTCAAAACTTCGATTTATTCAGAGTTTTCCTAAAGTTCAACCGGAGCATCCACGCCAATCATGGCGCGGCGCAGCCAAAGCGGCGGATTAGCACGGAGCATTTCCTGCAGACGCGCAATGACCTCGGCAATCTCTCTCGGTTCGTCAACTTTGATCGTGAAGATTCTGGCATCGTTCAGCGCCAGAGCAGAAAAAGCATGCAATGGCTTATTGACAAAAAGCACGGAAGTGCCGGCCAGGCTGGCAGCCTTGCTGAGAATCTCGCCCTCGTCAATCGGCTCTTCCTTCTTCTTTCCTCCGCCGCATCCGCCCCCGCCGCCTGGTCCGCATTTGCCATTTTTGCCGTGCGTCCCCGGCCAGCCCGCGCCACTCTTGTACGCCATCACATCGCACTCCCTGGCGCCAATGGTGCTAACTTCGTAAACGACTATCTGGCGGGCCTGCTCAAAGCCAGAGTTGACTCGAACTCTATCTCCGGTAGCAAATGCGGCCTTTACCAATCCGTCCTGGGACATATCACCCTCCTTCATCGATCATTTCGAACTTACTTATGCTTGCTTTGCGTTGCACAGAGTTACTGGTATTGTTCCCAGCGAATGGCCTTTGAACGGAAGGCCGCTTCCCAGTCATTGGCGAGAATCTCCAGTATGTTGATCATTCCTTCGTAGCCGAAGTAGGCGCTGTCACGATAGAACGTGCGATTGGTCGGCTGCAGAAGATCACAAGCCACCTTTACGCCCAGTTCCTCGGCAAGATACTTCTCCCAGGCCGAGCCAAAGACCACATCCAGATCGCATTCGGCCAGCGCCTGCTTCACCTTGAAGCCATCGATGCCAAAAGCCACACGCGGAGCAATGCCGAGATTTCCCAGCTCGGCATCGAGAAACTCCCGCGCTTGTTTTGAGTTAGAGCGTACCAGAAGCAGATCGGGAATCATTTCCAGTTCCTCGAAGAGCATTCGCGCCAAGCCAATCGCCATCGACGCATCGGCTGAGATGGCAACTCTCGCATTGCGGTAGCGCGGGATCAGCATCAGCCCGCGCCGGCGCAGCGTGCCCGTCACCCGCGATTCGCCGTCCTCGATCAGCTTTTCGGCGACCGCGCTCTGGTCAAAGTATTCGCCGAGTGAGCGCAGCCAGTTGGCGGTATTCTTCAATCCGATTGGCAGCGGAAGATCATGAAGAATGGTTGGCACATCGAACCGGGTTTCCATTTCCTGCGCGAACTTGTGTCCCATGTCATGAGTTAGCAGAATATTCGCGGAGGCCGATGCGGCCTTTGATAACTCCTCGATCGAGATTTCGTGCGGAAATACGCAATGCGTTGTAACGCCCATGGCGGCCAGCACGGATTCCGTCCATTTCAGATCCGCCCACCAGGTTGGATTCAGGCTTGCCTGCGGAGCTATAAGGTTCACGGTCCGCGGCTTTTTCGGACCATCCCATGGCTCGACAAAAGATAGCAGCGTATTCAGCCCAATATCCATGCCGGCATATAAGTCTCCGCGGAATCCACCGGAGTGTATGGCAATCAGGCGCGCGCCGACTTGCGGCTGCAATTGCCGGCAGAGGCCGTCGATATCCTCGCCGATAATGTCCGCCGAGCAGGTGCCAATGACAAACATGACCTTGGTCTTGTAAGTCGCATCTGCCTTGAGAATCAGGTCGCGCAGCTTATCGGTCGCGCCCATGATAATGTCTGTCTCAAAGAGCCGCGTGCAAGCTACCTTGCGCTGCGTAAAATCAGTTTCATGATTGTCGTAACCCAGGGCAACGGTCGAGGCGCATCCCTGCGGGGAATGCAGCACAATGCTGATGTCGCGAATGCCCGCGATGATGTTACTTACGCCCTCAAGCGCGCAGCCGACAACGGGATCACGGGAGCTGGTGCAATTGGAAAAAGTTAGTTCATTGAGCATTCGCCCTTCCTCCTTCGCCCGGCATACATGGTGCAGTCCGGCATATCCTGGGCCAGCTTTCCCGTCAGCGATTGCACGGAAGTTAGCCCGGAGTTTTTAGGAAAGACAATTCTCTTGGTCATCGCGCTGCGTGGCCTGAAGGCATAATCCAGCGATGTCTTGATGCACTTGGCCACTTTTAAGGCGCCGCGATAGCCAAACCGCGGCCGGTTCAGAATGGCGTTCAGATCAACCAGAGGAATGGTTGGAAAACTGAGCGACGATCCGAAATAGACCGTCTCCATCGGGTTGAGGCTGCCAAGAAGCTCCAGCAGTTCTGCTTCTGTCTGTTGCATCGACTCGTACTTCCCGAGAGCCAGCGTTCCCTTGGTAATCAGGATCTCCGGATTAAGTCCGGTCTCCAGCAGATAGTCAATGCTGGTTTCGCGCGCCTCCACGCTCCAGGGGTGGAAGTTATAAATGATGGCGCGCATTTTGAAGTCGCGCTCCAGCATGTGAGCGATGGAGAGAGACTTGACCGCATCGTGGCCTTCGACGATGGCAGTCTTTCCCTCTAGGTGACTTATAACGGGTTCGTATTCTTCCTTGATGGATTGGTACTCGCGCGCAATCAGCGCCTCGGCCTCCGCGGTCTTGCCAAGATACTTGGCCGCGCCTAGAATCCAGCGCTCGGTGGCGGCAATGCCATAGGGCAGAATCGTCGAGTTAAGAGGCGTGCCAAAAGCATCGCGCATGGCCGAACCGATGGCATAGCCAAGATCGAGGCACAGCGCACAATTAACGGCGACGCTAGGAGCGCTTTGCAGTTCTTCCAGCGAACAGTTACCGGCAATTACGGAGTGAATCTTGCCGCCGATGCCTTCAATCAGCCGCACCAGCTCTTTGACATCGGTGTCAACTTCCGAGCGTTCCGGACCCATCTTGGCGCCCACAATGTTCACATATTCAGCTAGCGCGGCCTTGCTTTCCTCCGTTGGCGCATCCATCAGCTTGGTAATTTCCCGAAAGACAAGATCGAAGCCACTGCGATATTCTCCCGCGAATCCCTCGCAGTGAATCGCCATCACTTTCGCCTTGACCTCAGACTGAATCTTGGCCGCGACGGCATCGACGTTGTCGCCGATAATTCCGGTGGCGCAACTGGTGGCGACGAAAATAACTTCCGGATGGTATTTGGCATCGACCTCAAGCAGCGCGGTGCGCAGCTCGCGTTCGCCGCCGTAGACAATCTGATTCTGCTTGATATTGGTGCTAACTACCGGCTCATAGGGCGCGGCGCTGTTTCTGCTGTTGGTCAGCTTGTAGGCCTGCTTGACGCCGAAGGCGCAGCCGCTTGGCCCGTGCGTGAGCAGGATGGAATTGCGAATGCCGCTTAGAATCTTCGACGCGGTCCAGAACTTGCACGGGCGGGTATGACTCCCTTGCAGCGTGGTCGAAATCTTGCCTTGCTTGGCCAGCTCATATAACTCGCTCAGCGAGCCATGAAATACAATGCTCTCGGCAACAGTGTTTACTGTGACAGCTTCTGAATTCGGCATGGGCGTCTCCTGATAAAGCTACGTGCTTTGATCCGCGCAACGCAAACCTGCATTCGATGCTCACGGTGCTGTCTGTCTCCATTCGGCAGGATTCGTATTTCATCCACTGGAAATGCAAGGCAGGGCAACCATGCGCCGATCCGCGGCTGCCCTGCAAATGCAACCATCAGTTACCAGGTGTTCAGAATCCATTCGCGGTCTTTCTTGAACTCCATCTGCGCGAACAGCGTGTTGGCAATGGTTTCGCCGAGTTGCAATGCACCCTTGTATCCAACAACTGGATTGCGATAGCAGCCGGCGCGGTCAAAGGTCGGGAATCCTACACGCACCATCGGAATTCCTGCATCGATGGCGATAAACCGGCCCTTGGAATGTCCCATGATCAGGTCCAAGTCTATTTTCTTTTCCTTGATCCGCGTCTCCAGTTCCCACAGGTCGGCGTTGCAGACAATTTCCATGTCATAATCGACGGTCTTTTGCAGGTTAAGAATTCGCGGATCCTTGACGTACCCTCCGTTATCATCGCCTAACAGCAGAAGCACCGGCTTCAGTTCAACCTCGCGGCAGAACTCCGCCAAGCCAATGACCAGATCGGGATGGCCATAGATGGCAACCTTCTTGCCGGCAAAGAACATATGCGCCAGGTCAGCCAAGGCATCCAGCGCAACGCCGCGCTCCCGCAGCAGCGATTCCGGAATATCCTTGCCGGTCAGCTTGCGAATCTGCTGAAGCATGATGTCCGTATTTCGGATACCGATCGGCGTGGGTGAAAGCGTGGCGGGAACGTCGAAGGTCTTCTGCAGATATTGCGCCGCGCTGTAGCCCTCGTAGCGGTTCAAGGCGATTGAAGCCGCCGCGTTGGCCGTGCCTTCAATGTCTTCCACGGTGGTGCTGCCGTAGGCAAACGAGTCCTTTGAGGGCATAATTGGTGCATCGAACGACTCAATATCAAGCAGCACGGTCGCGTCGATTCCCATTTCGCTCAGATAGTGCTTGATCTCGGTAACATCGCCCGGATTCACCCAGCCGGTGAATACATTAAGCTTGCCGTTCGGCTCGCCCTTCTTGGCGATGGTCTTCACCATCGCCTCGACCGCGATGTTATAGCCAGTTACCTGGCTGCCGGTATAACTGGGTGTGTGCATCGGCACCAGGTGAACCACCCGGCCAGGAAAATCCCTTGCCAGCATCTTCTGGAGCTTGCGGATGGAGCCTTCAATATCGTCGCCAATCGTCTCCGTCGAGCAGGTCGTGATGATCGGAATCACGCGGACCCCAGGGTAGCGCTTGACGAGGCTGTCGACGCCTGCTTCCAGGCGCTTGACGCCGCCGAATACCGCGGCTTCCTCATGCAGCGAAGAGGACGCGATATCAAAGTTTTCCTTGAAGTGCTGGGCAAAAAGCAGCCGCACAAACATACAGCACCCCTGGCCTCCATGAACCAGCGGGATGCAGTCCTTCACGCCGATTCCTGCAAATTGCGCGCCGGCTGGCTGGCAGGTATACATCGGGTTGATGATGCCTGACCTTTCCTTCTTAATCACAGAGCATGGCATAGAATTCTCCTCATCCCTATCTCGTTGGTGCTTTGAAGGCTAACGCGAATGCCCTGCATCAATAGCCTGGCTGATTCAACTCTCCATTCAGCGAGTGCTTGACCGCAATGTCCTCGATCTTGTCTTTGACCCTGTCAATGACATCGGCCAGTTCCTCCTTGCGGAGGCCTTCCAGCCAAGGAAGATCATCCTTCATCTCCGCGGCCAGCCGATTGGCATTGGCAAAGTAACAGCGCTCGTCCGGCGTCTCCTGTTTCGGCGTTTCGCCGGTTAGAATCTGGAACGCCATTGGCAGAATGCCATTGATGTTGCTTTCACGATCCCAGGCGCGCGAGTGAAACTGCCACAGGCAGTGCTCTTGAATGAAAGTGACCATATCGTCCGTCTGACTCATAGCAGCTCTCCTTCCTGAATGTTCTGGCCAGCCAGAGCCCAAAGCGGCGAGTTGATCGCGTTGTAGATGTCTCTTGCCATGTTCACAAAGCCTTCATACCCCATATACGGACCGTTGTGATAGGCATGGCCGTTGACATAGGGAATATGGAGCTTCTTGACCAATTCGCCAACGCGAGGGCCGGTAAAGATAACATCCGGATGCACCATCGTGAGCACCTCGAAAAACTCCAGCTCGTTGCCGTCGTCGATGTAGATGGCGCCTTCGTTGCCGCGTGCAATAACCTTTTCAAAGTCTTCCTGATGGCCGAACTTCGAGGACATCGCCACCACTTCCATGCCCATGTCGTCTTCCACCGCCTTGGTCCAATGCCAGAGGCGCGGGCCGCCGGTCCAGATCGCCATCTTCTTGCCTTTCAGGCGCTCCTTGTACCAGTCGATCTGCGGCTTCCACTTGGCTTCCTCTTCCGCGATCAGCGCTTCGACCTTATCCTGAATGCCAAAGAAATCGCCGATCTTGCGCAGGCCGGTTGACATATAACTGAAGCCCCACGAGTCAATGTCCAGACGGGGAATTCCATAGGCCTTATGCAGCTCATTGGCGATGTAGCCGGCCGACCGGGCGCAGTTGACCACGTTCAATTGTGCCCGGTGCATTCCGCGGCATTCGTCGTAAGTGGCATTGCCGGTAAAGTGCGACAGCACCTGAATGCCGAGCTTCTCCCAATACTGATGCAGGATGAAGGAGTCGCCCTGAATGTTGTAATCACCGATGAAGTTGATGGTGTAGGGGCTGGTAATCTCCGGCTCGACCTGCCCGACCTTCTCGTGAATCCACGCCATATTGAGCACGTGGTGGCCCTTCGACTGGCTAACTCCGGCAAAGCCGGGGCACTCCACCACGAAGATGTCCACCTCTGGCCGCTCGTCCATTACCGCCCTGGCGACGGCCTTCGGGTCATCGCCAATCAGCGCCGTCGAACAGGTGGTGTAGATAATCATGCGCTTGATGTTGGGCATCGCATCGAAGGCTTCAAATATCGATTTCTTGAGCAGCTTTTCCGCCCCGAAAACGACGTTCTTTTCCTTGACGTTGGTTGACCAGACATACTTGAGCTGGAAGTTATCGGCATCGCTGGGGTAGCGCTTGGTGTGCCAGGTATCGTAGGCGCACCCGACCGGTCCATGAATCATCTGGATCGTGTCCTTGAGCACGCCGCCGATTACCAGCTTGGCGCCGCAGAAAGCGCATCCTCTTTCCGACAGCGTTCCCGGAATTGTGGCGGAATCGGAAACCGGCAGGAATTGCGTCGTATCCTCACCGGCCTCTTTGATGTAGATGTGCCTTTCACGCTCCGGAATCAGCGTGTCACATTCGAGCAGTTTCATCGGCATAGCTTTGTCTCCACAGTCGTAGCTTGTTGGCGGCTACGAGGGACCGAGATCGTGATAACTTGGGCACAGGCTTTCACTTGCGTGCTCGTCTTCGAGCCGCCGCCCATGGCAGCAAAGGCCTTAATCGGCTTTCTGCTGGTAACAGGTACGCACGGATATGTCTCAACCCGACTTAGGCCGGAACTCCGTAGCTGACGACCATCTCTTCCAACTCGGCCATCGGCATGGGAGTCGGGATCACAAAATCCGTGTTCTCGATGATCTTTTTGGCCAGCGTGGCATATTCGTGAGCCTGATTGCAGTTTTCGTCGTACTCAATCACTGTCTTCTTGTTGAACTCTGCCCTCTGCACAATGTTGTCGCGGGGGACGAAGTGAATCATCTTGGTTCCGAGCCGCTTGGTAAATTCGGCCATCAGGTCCAATTCACCGTCCACGTTGCGGCTATTACAAATGATTCCGCCGAGCCGGATGCCGCTCTGGTTGGCATACTTCAGCAAGCCGCGGCAAATATTGTTGGCCGCGTACATGGCCATCATTTCGCCGGAGGCAACAATGTAGATTTCCTGCGCCTTGCCTTCGCGCATGGGCATGGCAAAACCGCCGCATACAACGTCACCGAGGACATCGAAGAAAATGAAGTCGAGGTCTGGATCATAGGCCCCTAACTCCTCCATCAGATTGATGGCCGTAATCACGCCGCGGCCGGCGCAGCCTACGCCAGGTTCAGGTCCGCCCGACTCAACGCAGCGAATGTCGGTATATCCGACCTTAAGCACCTTTTCGATCGTCACATTCTCTTCGCCCTCATCGCGCAGCGTATCCATCACGGTGTTCTGCGGCTTGCCGCCCAGAATCAGGCGTGTCGAATCGGCCTTCGGGTCGCAGCCATGAATGAAAACCTTCTTGTTATAGACATGCGCCATGGCCGCGGCCGTGTTTTGCTGTGTTGTGGATTTGCCGATACCGCCCTTGCCGTAGAATGCCAATTTTCTTGTCGCCATCGTAACTCCTCCTTCGGAATTGGTTCTGCTCCCGATGCGTCCTGCAGGATTTTGGCTGATTGCCTCTGACCTGCGCTTGTGACGGCGCCACCAGATCCGGGAGGCTAAGTGCGCGTCGCAGAAAAGTGAGTTAGCCGAACGCTTTGGATAGAAGCACGATGTTTGCCAAACGACGGAGAAGACGGCCGCTGGCGGGGCTGTTTTTTGCTGGCGCTCTTCCGGCAACAGGTAATCCTTGCATTTTGAAAAGGATACTGGAGCAAAAGATTTCCGCAGAGTTGAGTGATATTGAAATTGCGGGCCTTGGCAGGACTCTATCGAGCGGATTTTCCGTCAGCGAGCGTGACCAATCCGTTCAAAGTTGTACGAGAAGGCCGGAGAATGTGCAATTTCGTCCAAGATTGAACAATCACGAACACGGAATGAAGCTGCTGATTTTACAGAAATGTACAAAAGAGGGGAGGATATCCGCGCAAGCTCAAGCCCTCAACCACCGACACAAAGAAATTGCCGGCGGGATGGCCAATAGCGCGGCCTCAGCGCGCGCCGCTATTGGCTGACGGTGGCTTGGCGTTTGCTGTCCACGACGCGGTAGTCCTTGTAACTGATGCCGTATTTCTGCATACGCAGGGTAAGGATTCTGCGCGTGAGGCCCAGTTCCCGGGCGGCTTCCGTCATGTTGCCGTCCTTGGTCTTCAGTGCATCGACGATATACTCGTATTCGATGGCGCCGAGGCGAGCGGTGAGCCCGCCCTTCTGCACTGTTCCAGACAAGACCGGCGTTTGCAGCGAAGGCGGCAGGTCGTAGCCGTGAATGACGCCGCCTTCAGAAAGAATCGTCGCCCGCTCGATCACGTTTTCCAGTTCGCGGACATTGCCCGGCCAGTGATAGCTCATCAGCATATTCAGCGCGGGCGTCGAGATTCTCTTCACGTCCTTGTGGCATTCCTTGGCATAGCGGGCAACAAAGAAGTCGGCGAGAGCAATCACATCGCTGCCGCGCTCGCGCAGAGGCGGAATGGTAATGGGAAACACATCAAGCCGGTAGTAGAGATCCTCGCGGAATTCGCGGTTCTTGACCATCTCGGTGAGATCGCGATTGGTGGCCGCGACGATGCGTATGTCCACTTTGATGGGCCGGTTGCCGCCCACCCTTTCCAGTGTTTTTTCCTGCAGAACGCGCAGCAGCTTGGCTTGCGCGGGCAGCGGCAGGTCACCAATCTCGTCCAGGAAGATGGTTCCGCCATCCGCCTCCTCGAAGCGGCCTTTTCTGAAATTGGTGGCGCCGGTGAACGATCCCTTTTCGTGGCCGAAGAGCTCGCTCTCGATCAGGTTTTCAGGAATGGCCGCGCAGTTGAACATGACGAGGGGCGCTTCCTGGCCGATCCCGGAATAGTGAATCGCATTGGCCACCAATTCCTTTCCGACGCCGCTTTCGCCCAGAATCAGCACCGTGGTCCTGGTCTTGGCAACCTTCTCGATCAGCGAATAGACCTCCAGCATACCCTTGCTGTTTCCGATGATATTGGAGGGGCGGAAGCGGTCCTTGAGCGCGCTCTGCAAGCGCCGGTTCTCATTCAGCAACGATACTTTTTCTACATTCTCGACCAGGTAAAGCTCGACCGCCGGGGCCATCATCGCGGCCACAATGCCCAATAACTCCGCATCCAGCTTGAGCAGCACATCGTTATCATAGGTGCGCTCGGCGCTGATGGTTCCCAGCACCTTATTTCCACGCTTGATGGGAACGCACAGGAACGACAGACCATCATCCTCGGCCGTGCGCGTGCGCGTCATATTGAGAAAATCATGATCGTCCCCGATTCGGGGAACGATGATCGTCTTGCCGCTTTCGACCACCTTGCCGGTAACGCCCTCGCCGAAGCGGTAAATGCCGCGCGCTTCCTCTTCTTCCGATAGGCCAAAGCTTTCATGAATATAGATGGTTCCAGCTTGCCGGTCGCAGAGGCTCACGGTGCCCCGCACGACGCTCATATATTTTTCCATAATGCGCAGAAGGATCCTGACGGTGTGGGCGAGATCCGCACTCTCGGCAATCACCTGGCTCATCTCATAGAGGGAAGGCCATGCCTTGATCCGGCATTCGCCCGCCAGACAGCTCCAATCCTCATTTGCTTCGCATTCCATTGCTTACCCCTTAACAGACTGCGGTGAATAATTTAAGCATACGCGCTGCGTGGTTTCCTGGCCGGAACACGTTGCCCTTCCGCGTAGTTCCTACTATCTCTAGCTTACAATAATCGCAGCTTATCGCAACGGCAAGACCGCATTGATGCGGCGCCGGCTGAAGCTAAAAATCTGGCGGAAAATGAAAAATACGCGGGATGGACGCCTGTAAGCCTTGCGTCAAGGCCAGCGGCATTGCGTCGCTGTTAGAGCAGCAACGGGCTATTTTATGGGCAAACATAAGTCAATCCAACTCTTTGACCACTTGAAAAAGCGCCAATGCCGGACGCTCCATACGCGGCTGGCCTTCTAAGCGAACAATGTCCCCCAGCGAGCGGCCTTTGCTCACTGGGGTGGAATCTCAGGACGCGAGCCTCAGTTCGGATTGCGGATTGGGCGTCGCCCGGCTCTTGACTTCGCGGTAGAATCGCCTCAGCTCCTCGACCGACGGCGGCTCTTTATTGGTTAGATAATGATCGCGAACGCAGGCCATAATTTCCGAGGCTTCTTCATGGCCGAGCGTGATTCCCAGCTTGTTGAATTCCCACTGAACGGTTGCGGCGCCGGAGTGCTTTCCCAGCACAATCTGATATGAGCGCCCGAATGCCTCCGGATCAAGGAACTGGTAATTCTTCGGGTCGCGCAGCAGGCCGCTGACATGAATGCCCGATTCGTGGGTGAAGATTCCGGAGCCCACCACCGCCTTGTTTACCGCGATTGCCCGGCCAGAGGCCTTCGCCACCATGGTCGAAAGCGCTTTGAGTGCGCCCGCGTCAATTCCCGGCTCTCGATGCTCGAGCATGCGCATCGTCATCACCACCTCTTCCAGAGGCGCGTTGCCCGCTCGCTCGCCCAGGCCGTTGACGGTGGTACTTACGTGCGTGGCGCCGCCGCGGACCGCGGCCAGCGAGTTAGCCGTGGCCAGCCCAAGATCGTTGTGCGCATGGATTTCCAATTCCATTTCCGTGGCCTGGCGCAATCTCTTGAATCTTTCAAGAGTTACAAATGGGTCCAGCACGCCCAGCGTATCGGCGAAACGGAAGCGTGTTGCGCCCGCTTTTTCCGCCACCTCCAGAAGCTGAAGCAAAAAGTCCATGTCGGCGCGCGAACTGTCCTCGCCACCCAGCGAAACCGTCAGGCCGCTTTCACGCGCGCATTTGATCAGCCGTTCCGTCTGTTGCAGCACCCAGCTTCGGTCGCGCCGCAGCTTGCGTGTAATCTGCTGGTCGGAGACCGAGATGGATAGATTGACCATCGACACGTTGCAGGCCAGCGCTGCTTGCAGATCATCGTCGTGCATACGGCACCAGGCGATCAGCCTGGCCGGCAGTCCCAGCGCTGCCACGGCGCGAATCTCGCTGACTTCGCGCGCGCCCATGGCCGGAATTCCAACTTCAATCTCACGGACTCCCGCGGCCGACAGCGCGGAGGCGATCCGCAGCCGCTCTTCCAGCGTAAAGGCCACGCCGGCAGTTTGTTCGCCATCGCGCAGCGTGGTGTCGTTGATGACGATGGGAAGCGATGTTTGAGGCAAGGCTTGAGCTTTCATACCGGCAACCTCCGTCGTTCGGTTGACTGCTGCAATCACGCGCGCGGAAGAATTTGCGCCTTCCGCATCAGTCCTTCCAGGCCGGAAAGACGCGAATCGGCCGGCCAAGCGTTTCCGTCAGATGCCGGCGAATACCACCGATCGTCTGGCCTGCCATGAAGCATTGAGCGCAGGCTCCGCCCAGTTGAACGCGCGCAATGTCATTTTCAAAGCTGAGCAGCTCCAACTCGCCGCCGTCACTTTGTATTCCCGCCTGGATCTCATTGATGGCGCCTTGAATGGCAACCAGATCCTGTTCCTTGTCCGGCATATTATCCTCCCTCGGTTGCAGCGGTTAATTACAGCCGTCGGCATCTCCGCCGCACGACGAGCCGCAGGTGAACTTAGGCTTCACCATGAACATCAGATCCCGCCCGGTCGCGGTGGCGGCCAGCGCCTCATCAATGACGCCTTCCACAACGGCCACCGTGATTCCGTGGTAAGCGAATATTTTTCTGGGAACTGCTCCGGCTCCGCTGACCAGAATGCCGCAGCAATCCTGAAGCTTGTCGATCATGCTCAGCCACCGCGTGGAGCCTCCCGCGTCGGTCGTGATGCTGCGCAAATCCACCATCGTCGAACGCCGTTCCGATGGCTTGTAAATTCTGAGCTGCGCAGCTTCGCCAAGATGCTGATTCACAAACAGCCCATCGCGGCTGGCCACGGCCACATAGGGCCGCTTCGCGGTAGGCAGCAGCCGCAGTTGGGAAGAAAGCGTCATCGGCAGTCCATTGCTGTCGTCCTGCGCCGTGGCGATCACGAGCGGATTTTCTTCCTGGCTCGCTTGCGCGGAAAATTGAATCAGCTCGACATTCTTCTGCGAGTTCTCTTCCCCGATCAGACCCGCGGCATCGGCGCGGCAGCGTGAGCAATGAGTCATCTGCGGAAGATAACTCGCGGCCAGCGCGCGCGCCTGCTGAACGGCTGTTCTGTCCGGCTCCTTGATGGCGGCAAACGGCGTATTCGCCGTGGGCAGCAGTGGCATGATATTCAGAATCGACGCCCCCAGCGAGGAAACTGTCTTGGCCACCTGTTCGATGTGCGCGTCGTTGATTCCAGGCACATAGATGGTGTTGATTTTGACGATGATGCCCTTGGCTGCGAGCGCCCGGATTGATTTCCGCTGACGCTCCCAAAGCATGGTGGCCGCTTCGACTCCCTCATAGCGTATTCCATCCACCACCACCCATTCATAAAACCGCGCGCCAATCACCGGATCAACGGCATTGACCGTGACCGTAATATGCGACAGGCCTATCTCCGCCAATTCATCCACATACGGAAACAGATTCAGTCCATTCGAGGCGGTGCAAAGCAGCAGCTCCGGAAATTGTGCCTTGACCTGACGCAAGGTTTCCAGCGTTTCATCGGCGCAAGCAAAAGGATCTCCAGGACCGGCGATGCCCACCACGCTCAGGTTCGCTACCTTCTCCGTGTACTTGCGCAGATAGGCGATTGATTGCGTGGGAGTCAGGATTGCGCAGGTAACTCCTGGCCGGCTTTCGTTCACGCAATTGTATTTGCGATTGCAGTAGTTGCACTGCATATTGCAGCGCGGGGCCACGGGAAGATGAAGGCGCGCATGCGTGTGGCGGGCCGCCTGATTGAAACAGGGATGGTTCGCCAGCCTGGAGGCGCCTGGATTGGAGGCGCTTTCGCCGATTGCATTCGCAAGGACAGGGCTCATGGGACCTCCTTAAGGTTTGCGCTTGGCTTTAACCACCGGGAAAGACTTCAGACTCGGCGATCAAAGCCAGGAAAAGGGAAGCGCTTATGGTCTTAATAGCAATTGCTGTTCCATTTCGCTGATTGCCGTGATGAAGACCTGCGACTTACCGCGCAGACAAGCGAACAAACACCAAATATTCTTGGGATCAAACAGGATCGCAGTCGCGCAATGGCTTAATTCTTCTAAAGTTACCGCGCATCGATCGGCGCGAAAGTATTTGCCCATCGAGTGCATCTTCGCGGCTTTTGCGCGCCTGGCGGACGCGCCCCTGGAAGAGCGCATCCGCCTATGGCGTACATTCACGTCGAACGCGCGTCATTTTGTACAAAAATGTTCTCTGCGCGAAACACGCCGCGCGCAACAGATGTACGTCAGGGGCATCTGAACAAGTTGATGTTTTGAAGGGTACGGGCTTTAGCCCGTACATAAAACCTGCAAAAATCAGCCGGGGCTTTAGCCCCTGATCGACTTGTTCTAAGCTACCTTAGAAAACCACCTTTGCGGCCAGTTGCAGAAGCCGCGGCGCGGCGGCGCTGACCACGGTGCCGAATTCGCTGCTGTCGCTGATGTCCCCATTGACAGACTGAGGACCGTAGAACTGCGCGTGATTGAAGACATTGAAAGCCTCCACGCGTATCAGCAGGGAACGCGAGCGGGACAGGCCGAGAGACTTTTGCAGGCTCATATCGTAGTTGTCGATTCCCGGTCCGGAGAAAAAGCGGCGGCGCGCATTGCCCGCGTCTCCATCAGAGGGGAGGTTGAACAAGCTCGTGTCGAAGTAAGATTTTCCATTGCGCGGATTGTGGTTCAGCTTCAGCGGCCCAGCAACATAGTCAGGTTCATCGGCAGGCAGATTGTTGACGCCGTTCGACTGCGTTCCCCAGAGCGAGGTGTCGCTGTAATTGATCAGAGTTACAGGAAAGCCCGTGCTGAAGCGTGTAATTCCAGAGATCTCCCAGCCATCGACCAGGCGGCCTGGACCATGAATAAATTGCGCCACGGGAAGATTGACTGTGTAACTCGCCACAAAGTTTTGCCGCAAATCGAACGCCGCCAGGCCGCGGCTCAGTTTTGGATTGGACGGGTTCACCTGATCGCCGAAATTCGATGCCTGATCGATGGTCTTGCTGTATGTGTAGCCGGCAAGTATTTTTGCCAGGCTGCCCGAATAGCGCACGCTTACTTTCAGCGAGTTATAGGTTGAGTTGCCAATTGTAGACTGATTGCTCACGCTGCCGAAGGCCGGCCCCAGCGGCCCGCGCGTGCCGTTCACCGTCACCCCGGCCGCAGTGGTATAAGTCATGCTTTCGCCGGATGGCCCGCAGGTCTGACTGCCCGCCGCCACTTCATCGGGTTGGCTCAAGCTGAGGCACAGCGCCGGGTCTCCGGGGTTGGCCGCCTTGAGCACCAGCAGCCGATGGGCCTGATTGCCGGCATAAGTCAGGCTAATCAGAGTTTGCGTGCTAATTTGCCGCTGCCAGGAGAGCATATACTCCTCCGTATACGGAGTCTTGTTGGTTGGGGAATAACCGGGAACCGCGCTGATCGGCTCAAACTGCGACCAGTCAACACTGGAATCGGGGTTGGATTTGCTGACCGTCAGCGGAGCCAGATTGGCGGGGAATCGCTGCACCTCGGAGTTACCTGTTTGCGCGTCCATGAAGGGCGTGGTAAACAGCGGCTCGGCCGGGCTGGTATACGTAAATCCATACGGCGCATTGTCGCTGATCAGGCCCAGCGTCTCACCGGGAATGCTGGTATAGAAAATGCCGAAGCCAGCATGAATACTGGTGGTTCCTGGACCTCCCACGATTTTTCCAAGAAAGGAATCATGCACCCGCGAAGGTGAATAGGCGAGGCCCACGCGCGGCGCAAAATTCCGATTCTGCGCCGGCGCAAGCGTGCGTGGAATTCCCGGATCGCCAGGATAAACAATTCCCTTGGGCGCGGTGGGAAAGACTTCCGACTGTTCGCCGGCCACCAGCGTCATCGCGTTGTTGTACTTTTCAAACCATGGCTCAATGCGGTCCCAGCGCAGGCCAGCGTTGATGGTTAAATTCGTCCGGACGCGCCAACTGTCTTGCGCGTAGAGTCCCGCATAGTGATTGCGCTCATAGAAGGGGCGCAGGCCGTTCTGGTTATATTGGGTGGCAATGCCCAGAAGATAATCCACGAAATCGACGCCGGTTTCTGATCCATAGAACTGGAAGCTGCCATTCAGTTGCGCATAAGGGTAGGTGTTGATCTGATCGTAGTCCGCATGAACACCGGCCTTGAGGGCATGATGGCCCCATATTCTGGAAAAGTCGTCTGTAACTTCAAAAGTGTTATTGACCTGCTTGTATTGGTTGGGATCGCTGCCGAAGGTGAAGTTATTGAAGGCCACGCTTTCCACGCCTTCGGCGCTTGGCTGGCCGGCAACAATGCCCAGTGTCCCCGCTCCCGTATCGAAGCCCTGGGAAGCAAGGCTGACGCCGAGGCCGCCCGCCGGCTTACCCATGTCGTTGGTAACTCGCGTATAACTGATGTGTGCCTGATTATAGGCGGAGTTGCCGAGGGCCTTGTCGTGCTCCAGCACCAGCAGTTGCGAGCGGCCGGTGGAAAGCGCATTGAAGCCAGGCACATTCGCGCCGCCCTGCGCGGTGGGGTAAGGGTTGTCCAGGTTGTAATCGTCCAGCGCGTAGTACGCGAAAACTCTTCCCCAGCCAGTATTTCCATCGATGCGCAGCGCTGCCTTGTTGTCATGCAGTTTCTGGTTGTAGGCCGAGGTCGAAAACTCAGTGCCGGAAACATTCGGCTTGGGAATATATTGCAGCAGCGCCTTGGCCGGCGCTGACCAGGCGCTCTGAGGAAACGCCGCATTGGGAAAGACGCATTCTGCCGAAGAGGTGCAGTCGTGATCATAAGTATATAGAGTCTGATTCTCGATATAGTTCTCCCCTTCGGTAAAGTAATAGGGCTCATTCTGCGTCACCGTATAATTCAGCGCCGGGCTGAGAACACTGCTAGCAAAATTCGAGCCGCTGACCGTCGTGGGAACCGTGTAAGTCTGGCTATTCAAGCTTTCGGGCGTCGTCAAGGCAGCCGACTGATCCGACAGGTCGCCCGTGCGGTCGGCGAGCGACGGCACCGGAATCTTCCCGGTATCCTCGCCTTGAGTTTGCCGCGTTCCCTGATAATCGGCAAAGAAGAAGATTCTGTCTCGGCGGATGGGGCCGCCCACAGTGCCGCCATACTGATTTTGCTTAAAGGTTCCGCGATCGGTTGAAAAATAGTTTTTGGCATCGAGCGCGGTATTACGGAAAAACTCGAAGGCGTCGCCATGAATCGAGTTACTGCCGGACTTGGTCACGACGCTGATCTGACCGCCGCTGTAGCGGCCATATTCCGCGTCGAGGTTATTGACCAGGATGCGGAATTCAGCGATGGAATCAAGGTTGGGAATGATCGCCGCGGTCAGGCTTCCCGTCTCTTCCGCATTGGCTCCGTTCACAATATATCCATTGGCCGATTCGCGCTGTCCATCGATGGATAGCACGCCTGGGTTGAGGTCGCCGGAAGGCGAAAAGACACTTTGCCCCAGCCCCTGAACGGTGGCGGAGGTCATGGTTGTAACCGGCGCCACTCCGGCCTGCAGCGCCAGCAGATCCGAGTAGCTTCGTCCATTCAGCGGCAGCGCGTCGACCGTGGAGTGGCCCAGCACTTCGCCCATCTGCGTGCTGGCGGTGTCGAGCGCAACCGTTGCCGCCTCTACCGTAATCGTTTCCTGATTCTTGCCCACTTCAAGAACCGCGTCCGCGCGCAGCGCGCTGGTGACATTCACTACGATTGCCGTCCGGCGCCAGGCGCGAAATCCTGCCGCGGAGACGCTCAGGTCATAAGTTCCCACCGGGACACTGGCAAAATAATAGGAGCCGGAATTGTTTGTTATTGTAGACAGAGTTACGCCGCTGCCTGGATTTATCAGAGTTACTTTAGCTTTCGGAATTACCGCGCCGCTTGGATCTTTTATCTCGCCAGACAAACTGCCACCCATGTCATTGGCGAAGGCCACGGATGAGAACAGCAGCGCAAGAACGCACCAGCAGCCAATGCTTTCGAGTGTACAGATCATTCTGAAGCTGTTTTTGCATTGAATACTCGTCATCTTTTCCTCCTTTTAATTTTGAGTAGGGCTTTCCCGTGCGTGTTTAAATACGAAAACACGTCTGCTTTTGCCTGAGTTATCTTGCAGATTCACTCTGGCGCCCGGCCATGTTGGCGAGCGGCCAGAGTAAAATTAGCGCAATCAGATTCTGTCTTTTCGGGTTTGTGTCTTGCCAAGCTCCGACGAAGGCTCCGGGATTGAGAAGGCCATGCGAACCGGGCGGCCGGAGCCTAGGCAATCATGCAGGAAACTCCGCCAATCAATGCGCCCATTACATAAGGCGTGGCGATCTTCCACCGCACCGACAAGGCCAGGTTGCGGGCGATGTGCTCGACAATGGCCGTCGAGACTGCAACCAGAATCATGCCCGCAATAAAGGCCATCACCGGCTGCTGGAAACCATTGGAAAAATGCAGAAATGCGCCCAGCGGAATCATCAGGCCGACAGACGCCGCCCAGGCAAAGCGCGCCTTCTCCTTGACGCCTTCCAGCATGGCGAAGGTAGCCATGCCCTCCGGCAATTTGTGCAGCAGCGCACCAACGACGAACAGAAACGGGATGGGGCCGGTCATTGCCGCAACCATCACGCCTTCCCCAAAGTTATGCAGGGCCATTCCCGCAACCGCAACCGTTCCGCTTCCATTCGAGGAGGCATTGCGAGCGTTCCGCTTGCCCCAGCACCACACCCCAAACATGATCAGCGCGCCCAGGGCGAAGAGCGGATATCCCATGGCGAAGTGTTCGGTGGCATCCGGCAGCATATCGAATACAACTATGGCCAGCGCAAATCCGAAGCCGAAACTGGTCATCAGCATGCGCAAGCCGGAATTCTTAGTTTTGAAAAACCAGTACGCTCCGGCCATTTCGGCCGTTGCAAGCATCATTGTTCCTGCCAGACTCAGATTCGTCATATAGCGTCTCCCGATGTGGATTGCAAGACCTGTGCTCTTCCTGCTCTTGCGCTTACCTTCTTCTTTATGCACGAGCATTGCCAGGATTATTTATTCGAAACAGAAATATTGATTCAGGCCCGGATGGTCCGGTTCCGCCTGGCGGGGAATCGCATGATATGAGGTGCTTAATCCATGGAATGAATACATTACAGCTTTATCTATTTACATTGATGTGCCGCGTCGCCGGCGCCGATTTTATGGACGGGCGATGCGGCTTTCCTGCTGGATTGTTCCGGCAAGTGCGTTTTTGTTCCGCTCAGTGCAAATTTGTACTTCGCCGCCGCCTGGTCAGCGAAGGCTTGCCGGACTCGGAATGTTCAGAATTGTGAAGGATGGATGCATCGCCGCGTACAATTTCGTACATTTTTTCTGTGAATGCACTGGATAGGACATCGCGCCGCGGCGTTTTTTCCCTTCGCAAATGCAGCCTGTCCGCCGCGGATCAAGCCTCCGAATCGAATTCAATTGGCCTTCTATCTATTGTCGCAACAGCTTCAATCAACTGATTCGCATCAAGCCTTTCTTCTATTTTGAAGGCAGGGTATTAATCATTGAGCCGACAATTTAAACTTTGGCATTCCTCGTGCATTCCTGAAGACAGGCACATCAGGAGCATCTGTTCGCAATCTTGATTGCGCAGGCGCCAACGGGAACCATATAATGGACCCGCTTTTGCAAACCAACTTTTGAACGATGAGGAAAATACGACATGAAGATGATCAGAGCGGTATTGCGCCCAGAAACAGCCGAAAGCGTTGCAGAGTTACTGGCAGATGCGGGATTTGTCTCCATGACACAGATCCATGTCTTTGGGCGCGGCAAACAGAAGGGCCTCACCGTTGGAACGATCCACTATGAGGAGCTTCCAAAGACATTGATTCTGATGGTCGTTGAAGACAAGAATGTCGATCATGTCATCGCGCTCATCAAGGACGGGGCCTACACCGGGAATTTCGGCGACGGCAAGGTTTTCGTCAGCCCTGTCGAAGAGGCTTACACGGTTCGCACCGGCGCCAAAGGACTATAGGAGAAAGCATGAAAGAAATTATTGCCATCATTCGTCCCAAGAAGGTCGGCGCGACACGGGACGCGCTTGAACAACTGGGCTTCCCGAGCTTGACCGCGACGGCGGTAACCGGTCGCGGATTACAGCGTGGCATTGCTGGAGAGGTCAACGTGGAGAACACCCAAGCGTCGCTCGCCAAGGGGCTTTCCGGCGGCATGAAGTACATTCCCAAGCGGCTGATCACCATCGCGGTGCGCGACACTGATGTGGACGTGGTTGTGAAGACCATCATTGAAATCAATCAAACAGGCCAAATCGGCGACGGAAAGATCTTTGTCAGTCCGCTCGACGATGCCTTGCGGGTACGAACCGGGGAGCAGAGCGAAAGCGCTATTGCCTAAAAACATATCCGTAAATCGTGACAATCCTGGTATCTGGATGACGAATTACGGATATGTTCTTATATTCCCAGGCGCGATTTCAGCGTTCGGACGCGGTCGCGGGCGACGGGAAGCTGCGTGTGCGCGGCGTCCTTGAGCGAAAGAATGACCCGGCCGGCAAACCAGGAGTTCACCTCCTGAATCCAGTCCACATTGACCAGTGCGGAGCGGTGAACGCGCAGAAATCGCTCCGGGTCGAGCCGCCGTTCCAGCTCCGCGATGCTCTGGTCGACACAGTGCTCGCGTCCATTGACAAGCGCATAAGTCAGTTTGTCGCGGGCGATGAAATGAGTTACTGAATCAATATCCAGAAAGACGATGCGCTCGCCCACGCGCGAGGCGATGCGGCGTGGATAGTCACTCTGCTTGCCACGTAGAGACGCGGCCAAGTCCTTGAGCAGCGAGGGCAGATCAGGGCTTTGCTGCCAGTCCGGCTTAACTGGCGGGCGTAGCCGGTCCAGCTTGTTCAGCGCGCGCGCCAACTGCTCCGGCTCTATCGGCTTCACCAAGTAATCGATGGAATTTACCTCAAAGGCTTTCAGCGCGTATTCGTCGTAGGCAGTGGTGAAGATGACGAAGGGCTGCACGTCCATCCGTGAGAGAAGCTCGAAGCCGTTCATGCCGGGCATTTGAATATCAAGGAAAAGAACGTCGATGGTTTCACGGTTCAGAAAGTCGAGCGCAATCGCCGGATCGGTGGCGTGGCCCGCGAGGTCGAGGCCGCCCAGGCTCGCGAGCAGGCGTTCCAGCCGCTCGATAGCCAGCGGTTCATCATCGACGAGATAGGCGCGGAGCAGAGCGTTTTCCATCGGCATATCCATTATGCGGGAAAGGAAAGGCGGACAACCGTCCTTCCGTATTCGCGCGCGACTTCAAGCTGGCCTGCCGCGCCGAAAAGCAGCTCCAGACGGGCGATCAAATTGCCGAGGCCGTGATCGGGCGTGATGGCGTCGAGCGAAAAGCCGGGGCCATCGTCGATAACTTCAAGGCGAATGCGACCGTCCTCCTTCGACCCGGAAAGCCGAATCGCCGCGCCCTGGCCGCGCTGGGCGGCGACGTGCTTCACGGCGTTATCGACCAGCGATTGCAACGCCAGCGGAGGGACTTTCACGTCCAGGAGGTTTTCGGGAACATCAATGGCGTAACTCAGGCGCGGGCCGAAGCGGGTTTTTTCGATTTCGAGATAGTCGCGGACAATCTTCAGTTCCTGGCTAAGTAAAACCAGGCTCTTCTGATTGGCATTGAGCGAGAAGCGCAGCAGCGAGGCAAGTTTGCCCACGGTGTCTTCGGCGAGGATCGGGTCTTTGGGAATCAGCGCCGCAATGGAGTTCAGCGTGTTGAAAAGAAAGTGCGGATGAATGCGGGATTCGAGCGAGGAAAGCTGCGCTTCGGCCAGCAGCTTATAGGCGCGTTCCTGCTCTACCTGTTTGGTGCGCAACTCAAGTGTCGTGGATTGGAGCTTGTAGCGCAGTGTTTCATAGGACGCAATGGTCAGCCCTACGATAAGTGTAATCACGACGCTGAAAGGAAAGGCCGACCAGACCGCGGACCAGTAATTGCCGTACAAGATCATGCCGGCAACGCGCAGCAGCAGGCTGCCGGCAAGAACGCCGAAGCTGGCCGCGCACAGAAGGCCAAGCGCATGAAATACATATACTAGGCGCGTGTGCTTGGCAGCATAGCGATTGCCAACCCAGTGAAGAACCAGCATCGAAGGCAGCGAAATAAAAATAGAGTATACGAACGAAACGGCTAACTCAATGCCGCTTTGCGATAACCGCGAATGGCCCAGCGCAAGAAAAATCGCCAGACAGATGAATGCAACGGCCGCCGCAATCAACAACGTCCGTAAAATGCGCCTAGCCAGGACGCTGGCCGTATTGCGGCTTTTCGTGGAATCCGGAACGGTTGAATCAGATGCGCAGTTCATAGCTGGAAACGGACTCCCGCCGAAGTGGCCGCGGTATAGGGGGTTGCGCCGTAATCCGTGGCCTTGCCGCCTTGTGGAATCTCCATGTGGAGATAGGAAGAAAAATGGCTGCCTAAGCGCCGTGTAGCGTCAAGGATGACGATGAAGCTCTTATCATTCATGTTATTAACCATCGCAGCGGAAAGATCCCATTGCTTCCAGCCGGGCAGCTCACGCAGCCGCGACTTGCTCACGCGCAGAAACCCGTAATATTGGCGGCTGGCGAGAGCTGTAATTATGCTATCCCGATAGTACGGGATATTGGGCGGAGTGTAAAACTCGCCGATAAAGGAAACGCCGCGCGCGGTGGTATATTTTGCGCCCAGCAGAATCGCTTCATGCTCGCGCCATGCGGACTCGCCGTGCAACTCCCAGGCCTGACCGAAGACGCGCGTGAAAGTCAGACCGCCGAAGGCATCGCCGCCGCGGTCATTGCCGGCAATCATTGAGGTGTCGAATCCATGCACCAGAATGTTATAGCGGAAAGCGGTGGTGTCATGCAGATTCGATCCCGCCGGAGCCAGCGCGGCCGAGGACCAGGCGAGCGTGAGCGCGTGCGGGCCACGGACCCAATCGGCTTTGACCATGTCGCGGCCCTGGTTCAGATTCAGGCGGTCGGAGGGATTGGTGGGATCGCGCGGCGGATCAAGAACGCCAGTAGTCGTAAATGCGTAGCCAACGCCCCAGCGCACAAGCCTGCGGCCCAGCATGAAGTCGAAGTCGCCGGCGGAGAGTCCGGCATAACTCTCTTTGACGCGCAAGGTGGTGTGCGTGCCGGTGTAAGGCGCGAGCGCAGCGCTGAGCGCAGAGGCGGCGGCGGTCGATCCCGCGGAAAGGCCGAAATCCGCAACGGGAAGGCCGCGAAAACCTTGCGTGAGGCCTGTTGCGCTGGCGGCAAGACTCCAGCGCGTGCGATAGCGAAGCGTGAAAGATGGCTCCAGAAGCAACTGATTCTGATAGAGCGTGACCGTAGGATTGACAGGCAGATTCGCCGAGGCCGGCAGCGGCAACTGAAGGCTGCTGTCGAATGTTGCCTCTTCGATGACCGCAAGGGAGTAGCGGAAATCGGCGCGCGGCGCGGGCACTTGGTCGTCCTGCGCCGTGGCCAAAGCCGTCACGGCGAGGAGCAGCAAAGACGGAAATGTAAGGGCGAGTTTCATGCTGATTGGCGTGGACCTTCTGAGTGAGTTATGTAGATGTTGTTATTGATCCGGCCCAAAAGATTTGCATCGTGCCATCCCACCCTAGCGACAAGGGAACGAAACGCAGGTTCTTCGACTTCGCTGCGCTTCGCTCAGAATGACAGTCGCGAGGGTGGGGCACCCAATTTTGTGTTAGTATGTTCCGGCCGGATCAATAAGTTGCCGACTGTTTGATTTCGTACTATTGAATTCGAGGTATCCCAGGTCTCAAAAGCGAGACCTGGGGCACCCCGCATTGGTGCGGCTTCAAGAACGCAATGAACGGCCTTAAAATCGGTCTGTTCTTCCCTGGTAGAAGAGCTTGTCGGGCAGCTCGCGCGGGGCAATGCCGGAGTATTCCAGCACGCTGCGGGAGTTATGCCGGATCTGGTCGTAGAGAGTCATGCGGCGCAATTGAGGCTTGCCTGCAACCGTCGCGTACTCGTCGAAGGTGGCGGATTTGATGTGCTTGCCCGAAGTCAGGTAAAACTCGGCCTTCACCGGGCGCGCATCCTGAACGCGCAGCCAATACTGAATCTTCTGGTAAGTCGATCCTTTCCGCTTGGCTGTCAGATCGAGAACATAGCAGTCTTCCGCGCCCACTTTTTCCGTGCGCAGATACACCGGCGTGTAATCGACCGCGTAATTGGTGCGGGCCACGTCGCCGTTGGAGGCGTCTCCGTTGAGGCGCTCAAGCGGCGTGATGCGAATGGGCCGGCTAGTGTCGGGCAGATAGATCCACATATCGTCGCCTAGCATGAGAAGGTGCTGGCCTTTTTCGCGCGGACTTAAAAACTCGACATAAGTCTTCTCCGTGCCTTTCATGGAGACCTCGTAGAGCTTCTCCTCGTCCGCATGGCCAGATTCGTAGTGCGTGATTCTGACCTTCAAGGCATAGGATGGCCAGCCATTGCGATACGAATCGGAGCGCTTCAGCAGCGTTTGGGCGTCAGGAGTTGCGGCGTGGCAAACCAGCGCGCAAGTTAGAAGAAAGCTAGCCAGGAAGAGCAGCAGAAAGGCGCGCAATGTACGGTTGATCTTAGACATGGGACAAAGCCTCCGCAATTTGCAGCCGCGATGCGCGGATCGCCGGCAGGATGGATGCCAACGCCAGCGAGATAATGACTAGTAGAGAGCAGCCGATCATCAGGCTGGGTACGTGCAGAACCTGGAAGGACATAGGTTCCGTAAATCCTGGAGGCGGCGGGAGATGAAGGTCAGCGTGGTTCAAGATAAATGCGAAAAGATTGCCCGCCAGGACGCCGGCCAGCGCGCCCAGAATGCCGATGAGCGTGGCCTCGACCATGAACAGCGCCACGATCCATGAGCGGGGCGTGCCCATTGCCAGCATGGTGCCTATCTCGCGGGTGCGCTCGAACATGGTCATCAGCAGCGTGTTTACGCTGGACATAAGGACCATGAAGAAGACAATCGCTCCTAGAAAAACGAAGATGGTGCTGAAGAGGGAACGGACCTGCTTGTAGTAAGTGGCCAGTTCAATCCATTTTTTCAGAACCAATTGGTGCGGCAGACCGCGCAGGCGCGGAGCAAGTTCGGCCGCTACCTCGTCGGTGTTTTCGGTCTTGTCCAGCCCGACAACGAGGTTGGTAACGCGATCGCTTTGCAGCAGGCGTTGAGCGGCGGGCAAGGTAATGCGGAGAGAGCGGGCATCCATTTCAGCGACGCCGGAATCCATAATGCCAACGATCTGCACATCGACGCCGTTGAGAGCGCCGTCAGAGGTCGTGGCCAGTAACGTCAACCCATCGCCAACCTTGACGTTCATCGATTTGGCCAGTCCAGAGCCGATCAGCGCCTCGACCTCGCCACCGGATTTACTGTCGAGATCGTGACCGGAAGCAAAGTCGGTGGGAAAGAAACCAAGTCCGTTTTCGGCGACGGGATCAACGGCGGTGCCCATGAAGACCGAGGACTTGCTCCCGTTTGAGACCATGCCGTAAAAGTTGATGCGTGGCGCGACGCCGCGCACGTGGCCGCCGGTTTTGACCGTCGCGGCCACCTGACGCCAGTTTTCGATGCCGGTATCGAGGGCACGGACTTCGTCGCGGTTGAAGTGATCTGCGGTGAAGATCTGGATGTGGCCGAGTCCGCTATTGATGGTGTGTTCGCGCAGGCCCCAAAACATACGCGCGAAGAATCCGCCCACCAGCAGCAGTCCAGCGACGCCTCCGCCCACCATTATCAGAGTCATCATGGTGCGGCGGCGGTTGCGGAAGATATTGCGGAATGCGAGCAGAAGAAACTTAGCCACGGCTGCCTCCCTGTGTCGAGCTGTCGGAAACCACTTCGCCGTCGGTAAGCCGGACGATGCGCTCGGTGTGTTCGAGCAGGCGGGCGTCGTGGGTGGAGAAGATGAAGGTGAGACCGAGGCGGCGATTCAGGCCGTGCATCAGGTCGATAAGCTGGGTGGCGTTGTGCGTGTCGAGGTTGGCGGTAGGCTCGTCGGCCAGCACGAGAGCGGGACGATGCACAATGGCGCGGGCCACGGCGACCCGCTGACGCTCGCCGCCGGAGAGCAGGTCGGGACGATGATGAGCGCGGGCGGTAAGGCCGACGCTTTCCAGCGCCTCGGCCACGCGCCGGCGGCGTTCGCTGCTACTGACGCCCTGAATCAGCAGCGGGTACTCGACATTTTCGGCGGCGGTGAAAACCGGAATCAGATTGAAGGTCTGAAAGACGAAGCCGATCCTTTCACGGCGCAGCGTGGCCATGCCGCCGGGCGTGAGCGTCGAGGTGTCCACGCCATCCACGAGGATGCGTCCGCTGGTGGGCTGATCGATGCAGCCGATCAGGTTCAGCAGGGTGGTTTTGCCGCTGCCGCTGGGCCCGGAGATGGCCAGAAACTCGCCGGTGGCGACGCGCAGGCTGGCGTTCGAGAGAGCGCTGACACAATTGCCGACCGGGTGGTGCTTTGGAGTGTCGTCCAGCGGAAATCTTCGGCTGACGGCCTCGACGTTGACGATTGCTTCCATGGGGCCTTCCTTTTCGTGTTATTTCCTGCTATTTGGAAGATAAGCGGCAGTAGGCCAATCAGCGATGGGGGTTCCGACGAAAGGCAGGAAAAGCGGACGAAGGGTGGAAAGGGCAAGATGAAGCGGGAGAAGCGGTGGCGATGGCGGGCAGCCGTTCCAGTTGGGGAAGGGGAAACGGAGCGGACGCGCGCGGTTTCGTGACAGGGCAGGCTCCAGCGCGCTAACCTGTTGATTGCGCATACGACGCGACGAAGGAGCACTTCAACCAACATGCCAATCGAAGCTACGTCCAAAATCTGGCACAACGGCAAACTGATTCCCTGGGAGCAGGCGACCATTCACGTGATGAGCCACGTGGTCCACTACGGCTCCAGCGTTTTTGAGGGAATCCGCTGCTACGCGCTGCCGCAGGACTCGGCCATCTTCCGGCTGCCGGAGCATATTCAGCGGTTGCTCGATTCGGCCAAAATCTACCGCATGGAAATCCCTTTCACGCAGGAGGAGCTGTGCGCCGGCGTAGTGGACCTGATTGAAGCCAATGGCGTTTCGCCGTGCTACATCCGGCCGATTGCGCTGCGTGGCTACGGCGAAATCGGCGTCGATCCCACGGGTTCGCCGGTCGAGGTTTACATCGCCAACTTTCCTTGGGGCAAATACATCGAAGGCCAGGGCGGCGCGGATGTGTGCGTCTCCAGTTGGAACCGGCTGGCGCCGAACACCATGCCCGCGCTGGCCAAGGCCGCCGGTAACTATATGAATTCGCAGCTGATTCACATGGAAGCCGTGGCCAACGGCTACCAGGAGGGTATCGGGCTGGACGTGAACGGGCTGATCTGCGAAGGCTCAGGCGAGAATGTCTTCGTGGTCCGCAATGGCGTGATCTACACGCCGCCGCTGGCCAACTCGGCCCTCTCCGGCATCACCCGTGACAGCGTGCTCAGCATCGCGCGCCATCTGGGGATGACGGTGAGCGAACAGTCCCTGCCGCGCGAGCTGCTCTACATTGCCGACGAGGTCTTCTTCACCGGCACGGCCGCCGAGGTACAGCCCATCCGCTCGATTGACCGCATTCTGGTGGCCGACGGCAAGCCCGGCGAAATCACCAAGAAGATCGCCAGCGAATTCTTCGGCATTGCCAGTGGCCTCAAGCTGGACCGCTTCGGCTGGCTTACCCCGGTCAAGGTGAAGGGCAGCGAGACGGTTTCCGCGTAGCCCGGCTTTACGCCATCGGCTGGCGCAGAATCGTCTTCAGCTTTTCCGGTGCCGTGCGGCGCGGATCGCTCAGGTAGATTTCGTGATGCCGGCCGCGCAACTGCTTGCCGGCGGCGTGAATGAAGTCATGAATGCGCTGGATGGCTGGGCCCTCGCCGGTAAACGGTCCGGTATACAAAAGCTGGGCGGAAGCGCCTTCCTCCATCCGCTCGAAGCGCACACGGCCGAGGGCGGCGGGATTCTTCTTTTTCCGCACCTGGTCGAAGGCCGCATCCACCTCCGCCTGGGCAATGAACTCCGGCTGCACGATCATCGCCGTCCACTTCCAGGCGGACTTGTCGGCATCAAAAAAAGCCCGCGGATCGTCGGCCCACCAGAGGCCCTCCAGCGGCATGACGCCGTAGTCGATGGCGCGCGGCCCCTTCTTGAGCATGAATTTGAGCGTGTAGGAGAGCGTGTAGAGCGCTTCAATCGCATCCTGATAGCTCTGAGAGGTGTTCGGGTTGCCCTCGCCGTCCACCATCAAATAGTTGAGTGGAGGAAGATCCACGGCCACTACCGCGCCCGCCTTCGGCTGGTAAAACTGCTTCCACTGTTTTTTCAGATCGAGTTTTTCCATGACGCTCCTTCTTTATAGCGAACATTAAGCGAAATTATAATCTAAAAACTGCCCCGACCTGTGGGGCACCCAATTTTTAGTTAATACTCTCAGGCCGGACCAATAAATTCGTTTCATAAACCCCGCGTTGAACGCCCCGTAACAGTCAATCGTATAAACTTGCGGTATGAAATTGCGGACGCGTCTGTTCTCATCCCTGCTTTTCTGCTGCGGCGCGCTTCTGGCCTTTCTTCTTCCCGAAGCCGCGTTTGCCCAGGCCTATGTTGGCCGCCCCAAGCTGATTGTCATTGTGGTTATCGACCAGTTTCGCGGCGATTACCTGAACCGTGACCGCGCCGAGTTCAAGGGGCGCGGCTTCCGCCTCTTCATGGATCAGGGCGCATGGTTCACCGATTGCTACTACGATTACGCGAACACCAAGACCGCTCCGGGCCACGCCACCATCGGCACCGGCGCTTATTCGGACGGCCACGGCATCGAGTCCAACGATTTTTGGGACGCATCCCGTTCGTGGGAGAAAAAAGTCTCCTCGGTCCAGGACGAGCGCTATCAGTTGGTCGATCTGCCGCCTGACTCGATTCCCGCCAACCAGCCGGGAGCGCCCGCGACGGCGCTCAACTACGTGATCGGCTCCTCGCCACGCAACCTGCGCGCGACCACGCTGGGCGATGAATTGCGGCTGGCCACACAGGGGCGCGCGCGCGTCTACGGCGTCTCGCTGAAGGACCGCGCCGCGATTCTTCCCGCCGGCCAGTCCGCCAATGGAGCCTTCTGGATCGATGGCTCCAGCGGCCACTTCACCACCTCGACCTATTACATGGATCACCTGCCGGAGTGGGCGCGAGCCTTCAATGCCAGCGACCGTCCGGCGCAGGCGGTTCATGAAGCGAATCTCGACAGCACTACGCAGTTCTTCGAACTGGTTGGCCATACGCCAGCCGCCAACAGCTATGAGCTGGATTTTGCCAAGGCTCTGATCGACGGCGAAAAGCTCGGCCAGAACGGCGTGACCGACCTGGTCGTGGTTTCGCTCTCGGCCAACGACATTCAGGGCCATCAGTTCGGTCCCGACTCGGACTCTCAGGAACAGATGATCCTCGCGCTCGATCACGACCTGGATAACTTCAACTCCTGGCTGGACAAAACCTTCGGCCTCGATAATGTCTGGCTGGCGCTGACCGCCGACCATGGCATTCCCTCCATCCCAGCCGACGCCGCACGCCTGGGCATCAACGCGGCGCGCATCGATATGGACAAGCTTTATCAAGAGCTGAATACAAAACTGAACGCGCGCTACTCCAAGAACACGCAAAGCCAGTACAAGGGCAGGCAAAACCAATACAAGGACAAGCAAAACCAGTACATTTTGCCCGGTCCCGATCTGCCCTACATAGCCCTCGACCGCCGCGTATTCGAGAAGGCTGGCATCAGTGAACAGGCCGCCGAAGAGGCCGTGGCCGCGCTTTTGCCCGGCGCCGTGGCCGCGCAGACGCCAAAAATCGCCCAAGATTCTGACACCGGCGCCAATCCGGCGCAACAGCCCTCGCAGCATCGGCTGCCGCCTTCGCCCCAATTTGCCGGAGCCTACACGCGCCTGGAGATGGCCAGCGGACAGTTGCCGCCCACCGAGTTTGGACGCCTGCTGGCCCACAGCTACGCCGATCACGGAAACTGGTACGTTTTCCTGGCTCTCGGCGCGTATCAGATGGAGGGATCGTCAGGCACTACCCACTTCACTCCCTGGTCTTATGACCGCCATGTGCCGCTGGCATTCTACGGCGCGCCGTTCGTCGCTGGCGAGTATCATAACCGTGTGGCTCCGGTCGATCTGGCGGCGACGCTGGCCTCGCTGGCCGGCATCAATCAGCCTTCGGCGTCGGTGGGCCGCGTGCTGACCGAGGCCATCAAGCCGGTCAAGCAGACGGTCGAGCGGTAGTTTTACGCCGTCCGATGATTGCCGGTGTTTCGTACCATTGAATTCGAGGTATCCTAGGTCTCAAAAGCGAGACCTGGGGCACCCAGCGGATTACTGACCACTGTCCACTGAAAAGGAAGATAGCCGCGCGTGAAACCCGATATGACAGTGACGCTGGCAGGACTCGAGCTGACCAACCCGGTCATCGCCGCCAGCGGGACTTTTGGCTACGGCATTGAATTTGAAGAGATTGTCTCGCTCGAACGGATCGGCGGATTGGTCACCAAGGGCATCTCTCTGGAGCCAATGCCGGGCAACCCCGCGCCGCGCATTGTGCAGACCGCGGCCGGAATGCTGAACGCCATCGGCCTGCAGAATATAGGCGTGGAAGAGTTCATCCTCCGCAAGCTGCCGCCGCTGAAGACCTATCCCGGCTGCAAGGTGATCGTCAACGTCTTTGGCGCGACCGAGGGCGAATACACCGCGGTCATCGAACGGCTCAATGAGGCCGAGGGCATCGCGGCTTACGAGCTGAATGTTTCCTGCCCCAACGTTAACGGCGGCGGGATGGCCTTCGGCTCGGATCCCGGTTCGCTCGAATACCTGGTCGGGCTGGCCAAATCCGTCGCGAAGCGGCCGCTGATTGTGAAACTCACGCCCAACGTGACCTCGATTGCGCACATGGCAAAAATCGCCGCCGGGGCGGGCGCAGACGCGATCAGCCTGGTGAATACCTTCCTGGCGATGGCCATCGACGCCGAGAGCCGCAAGCCGCGACTGACCAACGTCACTGGGGGACTCTCCGGCCCGGCGATCAAGCCCATCGCGCTGCGCATGGTCTACGAAGTGGCCCAGGCCGTCACGATTCCCATCATTGGCATGGGCGGCATTGTTACGCCGGCGGACGCGGTCGAGTTTCTGCTGGCCGGCGCGACGGCCATCGAAGTGGGCACGGCCAGCTACGCTGACCCGCGCGCCACCGAGCGGCTGGCTGATGGCCTCGAATCCTGGTGCCGCGGCCACGGCGTCGAAAAGGTTGCGAGCCTGACCGGAGCGTTGGAACGGCCGAAAGAGTAGAGCATAGCAAGCAGCAACGCAGCGTTCACCGCTCCGAGCAAAACGATTGTTTTACCAAATATCTGTCATCCTGAGCGACCAGAGCGAAGCGGCGGGAGTCGAAGGATCTGCGGTTGTTTTTCGTGTCGCGATTGAATTGTGTCGGATCAATAACTGGCACGCGCCTCGTCCTCCACGGCAACCGCCAATCGAAGACGAGCCGCGCTCCGCGCGGCGTCAAAGTCCACCGGCGTGGCGGCTCCGCTGGCCTTGCCCTGGTCCCACAACTCGCGCACGCGCTTCAGGTCTTGCTGACGCAGTTCACGCTTGAATTGCCAATCCCGGATCGCTTCGCGGACGATCTCGCTGGTGGTGGCGTATTCTCCCGTTTCAACGGCGGCCTTGAGAGCGCCAACCTGCTCTCCGGTCAATGCGATGCTGACTTTTTGAACTGCTGGCATGGCATCTCCCTCGCTGGTGGCATAAATTGCGACCAATGGAGAAATTATAGCAATCTCCCCGTAGGCAATCCCATTCACGCCAAAATCTGGCACGCTGGAACTGCGCCAGATTTTGGCGTGAATGGGATCGCTATTTGCCCCGCGCGTTGAGCTTTCCGAGCACCTGCTTCAAGGCTTCGAGTCTCTGGCCGGCCTCGCCGAGTTTGCCGTTCGCCGTCAATCGCTGGTAGTCGTCAAAGTCGCGGCCCGCCTCGGCGATCAGCGCATTCACGTCCTGCTTGGCCGGTTGTTTGGAGGGCTCGGCGGTGGCTGGCGCGCCCGGCTGTGCCGCCTCCGCGCGCGGCGCTTCGGCCGCGGTCAGCGACGAAGCGTTTCCGCCGAAGAGCGACGAAAGCGCCGACTCGAAGGTCGGCCCGTAGGCCAACTGATCCTGTAACGCCAGCACCACCAAACGCAGCTCCGGCATGGGGCTCTGGTTGGCCTGCAAATAGATCGGTTCGGCATAGAGCAACGCGCGGCCCGAGGGAATCACCAGCAGCGCTCCGCGGCGCACGTGCGAGCCCTGCTGATTCCATAAACTCAACTGGCCGGAGAGCTGCGCGTTCTGGTCAATGCGCGCCTCGATCTGGATTGGCCCATCGACCAGACGGGTTTTGGGGAAGTCGTAGACCACCGAGGTGCCGTAGTGCTCGCCGTCGCTGCGCCCGGCAATCCATCCGATCAGGTTCGGCCGGTTGAGCGGCGTGAAGGGCAGAATCTCAACAAACTCGACGCCGCTCTCGCCCGGCAGCTTCATCAGCACAAAGTTCGGCTCCATGGGCTGCGTCTGCTGCGCGCCGCCCTCGCCCAGGCCGACTTCCGTGGCCACCGTCCACTGGTCCTCCTTGTTATAAAAGACCTCGGGATTGGTCATGTGATAGAGGCCGTAGACTTCTGCTTGTAACTTGAGAAGCCGCTCAGGGTAGCGCACGTGCCGGCGCAGGTCGGAGGGCATGGCCGATGCGTCCTTGAAGAGGCTCGGGAAAAGTCCACGATAGGCCGCCAGAATCGGGTCCTGATTGTCGAAGACATAGAAGGTGGTGGTGCCGTCATAAGCGTCAACGACCACTTTGACGCTGTTGCGCATATAGTTAATGGACTGGCCATTGGCGCTGTAGTGCGTCGAGTAGGGATAACTATCGGACTGCGTGAAGGCATCCAGAACCCAACTGAGTCGGCCGTCGTCGCCGAGCACAATATACGGGTCCTGATCGAAGCTGAGGAATGGCGCAAGCGCCGCGACGCGCTCGCGCACGGTGCGCCGCATCAGCAGGCGGCTCTGCGCATTCACATCGTCGCTGAAGGGGAGCTTGGCCAGGTCGCCGCGGTCGAAGGCGATCAGCACGCGACGCAGGAAACCGCCTAACTCGATGCCGCCCTTGCCCTGGTAGGAAGTTAGATTATTGGTGTCGCCCTGCGGGTAATTAAACTCCTGCTGGCGCGTCTTCACATAGACATCGGTATTAGTCTGCTCGCCAAAGTAAATTTCAGGCCGCGTCACATTGAGGCTGGGCGTGGTGCTCTGCACTGGCATATTACTCAGCAGCAGCGTGGGCAAGCCTTCGGTCGTGAAGCCATTCACCGGATTCATCGTGACGCCGTAGCCGTGGGTGTAAATCAGTTTCTCGTTGATCCAGTTACGGCTGCTCTCGGGGAGTTTTTCCACGTCCAGCTCGCGCGCGGCCAGCATCACCTGACGCATCGAGCCATCAATCTGGTAGCGGTCGATGTCGATGTCAGGAAAGTCATAGTAAGTGCGAATTTCCTGAATCTGGCGCAGCGTATCCTGCAGCGCGTGCCAATCCCAGAGGCGGATGTTTTGTAAAGTGGGCTGATTGTTGGCCGGGTCGGTGGCGGCCACGGTGGTTTCGGCGGGAAACTCGCGCTTCTGGAAGCGGTCCAGGCCATACGCCTGGCGCGTCATCTCGATGTTATGAAGGATGTAAGGCTGCTCGCGCACTAACTCATTGGGCTTGACCAGGAAACTCGAGACGTACCAGCCCACCAGCGCGACCGCGATGTAACAGGCCACGGCCGGAGCAACAGCCGCCAGCAGCCAGCGGCCGCGCGGCGCAAAAATGCCACTCACCGCGGCGAGGATCGCGCCCAGCAGCAGCGCCGCTGAGACCACCAGCAGGCCGGTAATCGTCACGTGCGCGTCGGTGTAGGTGACGCCGTCGAAGATCGTGTGGTGCGCGAAGAGCTGCTCAAAGCGACTGACATAGACGCGCAGGGCGACGACTAGCAGGAGAAAGGCGACGGAAATTGACAGCCCGCGCCAAGGCAGCCCGGCGAAAGAGCCGCTGCCTTTGAGCGCCCTTGCTCCGCCCGCGACCAGGAGAAACAGCGCGGCCAGCACGCAAACGATCACGCTGAGCGATAGCAGCCAGCCGAGTATCAGTTGCCAGGCCGGCAGGGTGAAGAGATAGAAATTCAGCGGCCGGCCGAAGATTGGATCGGCGACGCTGCCCGCGGCGTGCGGCGCGAACCACCAGAGCGCGAGGCTTTGCCACTGCGCGGCCATGGCGCCAGCGGAAAACAGGGCAACCAGCAGCGAGCCGCCCAAGCTGACGACGCGCAGCACCGGCTCAAGCGAAAGATTCACCTCGCGGCCGGCGAAGTAGATCGTGTGATCGAGGGGAAGATCGCCGCGATGAGCGTGCTTGAGAGCGGAAAATGCGCCAAACAGAATGAGGAAAGTGAGCAGAAAAAAGCCCGCGAAGATGCCCCACTGGAGACCGCGGGACTTCCAGAAGACATCGCCGTAGCCGAGCGAGTCGAACCACAGCAGGTCAACCCAGTAGGAGAGCACGGCCCGCCCGCCGAGGAGGATCACCGCCAGAACGGCGATGAGGAAAGCCAATTTGTTGTGACTGCGGCGTGGCGGCCGCGTCAGTTCGGGCCAATCGATGGTATCGGGCAACTCTTTACCTCACTCATTTCGCTTCTGTGTCTTTGTTGAAAACGCTAGACCGCTGCTGCCGGTCCCGTCAACTCCACTTTAGCAGCCTGTGCTGACGCCAGATAGCATCAAAGGAAGCTCTGAATGAGTCGTGTTTGGAAAGGGTACGGCTTTAGCCGTGCCGATCAAGCCGGCAAAATTGATGGGGCTTTAGCCTCTGAGAAAAAGCGAATTCAATTAATAAAACTTGTTCAGAGCATCCCCAATACATCCAGCAGGGGCTAAAGCCCGAGATAATTAGAGCCTCATTCGGCACGGCTAAAGCCGTGCCCTTTCAAACAAAAGATGCGTGGCTTATTCCCAGCCCTCGCGCAACGGCCGCACAAACTCATCCGTCTTCTGGGCGCTTCATCTTATCCCTGTCTTCTGGCCACTTCATCGTAGATGGCCGCGTACTGCCGCGCGGGCTGATCCCAGCTATAGTTTTGCGCCATGCCGTTGAGCATCAGTTTCTTCCAGCCTGGCTTGAACTGAAAGGCCGTGATGGCCCGCGTGATGGCCGCCATCAGCTCGCCGTCGCTGAAGCCATGGAACTTGAAGCCCGTGCCAGTTCCCAGCTCCGGATTCCACTCCTCGACGGTGTCGTCGAGGCCGCCGGTGGCGCGCACCACCGGCACGGCGCCGTACTTGAGCGAATAAATCTGGTTCAGGCCGCAGGGTTCATAGCGCGAAGGCATGAGGAAAATGTCGGAGCCAGCTTCGATCTGGTGGGCCAGCCGCTCGTCGTAGCCGATGCGCACCGCGACATTCGCCTTGTTCCAAAAGGCCCAGTCGCGGAAGAACTTTTCATAGGCCGGTTCGCCCGAGCCAAGCACCACCACGGCTACCTCCATCTGCGACAACTGGCCGGCAATCCGCTCCAGCAGGTCAAAACCTTTTTGGATGGCGAAGCGCGAGACAATGCCGAGAACCGGGGTCAAAGCGGGCAGATGCCCCAATCCGAAGGTTTGCAGCAGCGCGGCGCGGCATTGCTCTTTGCCGCTCAGGTCCTGGGGCGAGTACTGCGCCGCCAGGCTGGAGTCCGTGGCCGGATTCCAGCGCCCATAGTCCACGCCGTTCAGAATGCCGCGCAAGTCGGCCGCGCGCCCGCGCAGCACGCCGTCCAGCCGCTCACCAAACTCCGGCGTCTGAATTTCCTGCGCATATTTGCGGCTCACCGTTGTTAAAATGTCGGAGAAGACCAGCCCGCCCTTGAGAAAGTTGAAATCGTCGTACTGCTCCAGCTTGTCCATGGTGAAAACCTCCCACGGAAAGAGCAGCCGCTCGGTGGTCTCCGGCGGAAACGCGCCCTGGTAGGCGGCGTTGTGAATGGTCAGCACCACGCCGGCGCGGCCCAGCAGCGGGTCCGCGCTGTAGACGGTGCGCAGGTAGACGGGAATCAGCGCCGCCTGCCAGTCATGCACATGGAAGACGTGCGGCACCCCCAGTTGCTTGGTCGCCTCCAGCACCGCGCGGCAGTAGAGGGCGAAGCGCTCGGCGTTGTCCGCATATTCGCCGCCGTGAACCCCATAAAGCCCCGGCCGGTCGAACATCTCCGGGCAATCGACAAAGTAATACTGCACGCCATGCCGCCTGCCGCCGTCTACAATGCCCACGAAGCGGTTGTAGTACTGAAAGGGAATGGTGAGCGAGCGCAGCGCATAGCGCAGCTTGCCCTTCATCTGCCGCCGCACGCCGGAGTAGAAGGGCAGATAGACCGTGACATTGTGGCCGAGCCGTGCCAACTGCGGCGGCAGCGCGCCCACCACGTCGGCCAGTCCGCCGGTCTTGGCAAAGGGAACGCACTCGGAGGCGGCAAAAACAATGTGCATGGTTGCTTCTTCCTGGACGGCCGGAAACCGGGCGCGTCGGCCCGCGGTCGCTCCAAAGGGCAAGTCTACTACGCGCTTGCATGGCCGCGCCGCCCGCTTCGTCTACCATCAAGAAAGCAGATGCCCATCAAACCCAAGCTCGGCCAGAATTTTCTTGAAGATGACGAAGCCATCCGGCGCATTGCCGACTCGATTGGCGACCTGACCGGCCGCACCGTGGTCGAAATCGGCCCCGGCGGCGGCGCCATTACCAGCACCTTGGCCGAGCGCGCCGCCCGCGTGCTGGCCGTCGAGCTGGACCACGATCTGGCCATCCGGCTGCGCGTGCGCTTCCCGCAGGAGCGCGTGTCGGTGATCGAGGAGGACGTGCTGCAATACGACTTTGCGGCGGCCTCGGCCTTGGCCGGTGAACGGCTGCCGGTGGTTGGCAATCTGCCCTACAACATCACTTCGCCGATTCTGCTGAAGCTGGCCGCCAGCCACGCTTCGCTGGACCGCGCCGTGCTGATGGTGCAACGGGAAGTGGCTGACCGCGTCACCGCCCAGCCCGGTTCGCGCGACTACGGGCTGCTCTCCGTCACGGTGCAGATGCACGGACCGGCGCAGCGGCTCTTCACGCTGCCGCCGGAGGCCTTTTCGCCGCCGCCCGACGTGCACTCGACCGTCTTCCGCTGGCGGTTTGCGCCGCGCTTCGAGGAATTGGGCGTCGAAGAGGTGGCATTTCTGCGCTTTGTGCGCCAATGCTTTGCGCAGAAGCGCAAGACGCTGGCCAACAACCTGCGCGCCGCCGGGATTCCGCCCGCGGAGGGCTCCGCAGCGCTGGCCCAGGCGGGAATCGCTCCGCAGGCGCGCGCCGAAGTCGTGCCCATCGAAGGCCTGGCGGCGCTCTGGCGCGCGCTGGAAACGAAAAGAGCCGCCTCGCCGGACGAAGCGGCCCCTTCGGTTGAATCAGCCTGACTGGTTAGCGGGACGACTTTCCTCCACCGCCACTGCCGGACGAACCACCTCTTCCTCCCATTGAGGAGTGGCTCGACGGCGCGCCGCCCATCGGTGACGCAGGACGGCTATACGACGGCGCAGGAGAGGGCCGGGCCGGAGGCGCGTAGCCCGGACGGCTTCCGCCAAATGCAGGGCGCTGCGCGGCCGGCGAACCGACGAATTGGGAAGCACCTCGAACGCCCGAACCCGATGGGGTATATACAGGGCGTGCGGAGAGCGTGCGCAGCGGCTGCGCAACGTGTCCGCCAATCGTCACGGCGGAATCCCTGTCCCGCGCGGGCGCTTCGATGGCTCCGTCCGCCGGGCGGCGGTTGACGGCAACGACCGCGTTGGGTGGAGTTGCAAATCCGCCATTCAGTGGTACGGGCCTTGGGTGCGGCGGATGCGGCCGAATCGGACGCGGCCGGTCTGGAGGCCGGTAGCCGCCCGGCGCAATGCCGATATTGAAAGACCAAAGGCCGCCGCCCCACCATGGTCTGCATCTGCCGGGCATCCATCCCCAGCCAAAGTCGCTGAAATGGTTCCAAACTCCGCACTGGTACGGCAGATAGCCCCAGGAATTACCGGAAACCCAAATGTAGCCGAAGCGCGGCGTCCACATCCAATAGCCGCTGCCGTAGGGCTCCCATCCAGAGCTGGCGGCCTCATAAGGCGACCACACTTCGCCTTGGCCGGGCACATCGTACCAGTTGCCATTGGCGTCCAAGTCGTTCCACGCCGGGTTGTTGCTGTCCGGCATATTGCTGGCCGCCCCAGTCCTGGCCGTTTCGGCGGAGTTCAGCGCCTGCTCGCGGTCGGCGTTCCAGGCGTCCCAGGAGTCCGTCTTGATCGATTCATCCAGAATGGATTGCGTGGAACTGCCGACGCTCAGAACGGCGCTCTCACCGCCGTGTAAATAGAGCGCTGCCGCATCGCCGCGCCGCAGGCTCGCATTGCCGGAAAAAACCGCCAGCTCGCCCGGAGGATTGTCCAGGCTGATCCGCAGCACGGCAAAGCCGCTGGCCGTAACCACGCTGTCGCCGAAACGAACCTGAGTCTGGCTGGCCGCGTCCTCGTTGTGCAATTCAAAGTACCCCATCCCGCCTTCCAGCGCAACTTCGGCATTGCCTTGCCCGCCCGGTTTGCTTAACGAAGTCAGTGTTAAGGCGCTGTTGGGCGTGAGCCGGATTATGCTGCCGCCGTCAAACTGAAGTTCGGCCTGGCCGTCCTGCGAGGTCATCACCTGGGTTCCTTCAAACAGCGGTGTGTTTACCAGCGCCGGATCGGCCAGCAATTGGTTGTCCTCAACGATCCGCACCCGGCCCTCAACGCTGCTCAGCCGCACGGCCTGCGCAGCCGGCTGCGGGGTCGATGCCCCTTGAGCCATTGCCGGCGCAATCGTGCCCAGCGCCAGCGCCCAGGCGCTCAGCCAGCCTGAAACCCATATCCCTCGATTCATGATTCGCCGCCCTTCGGAACACACCGCCTGAAGGCCATGCAGCCAGCCGGCACGCGTTTCTTTTGTTAGAGACACGTTTTCAATGGAAAAAGTCGCGCTCTGCCACGTTTTGAGTGTGAATGATTCTGGCGTTTATCCCATTCCGTCCTGCCGCTCCAGCGTTTGCGCGGTATGAATGTGGCAGATGGCGACGGCCAGCGCGTCGGCGGCGTCTTCGGATTGGGGCGGCTCGGCCAGCTCCAGCAGACGCGCCACCATGAACTGCACCTGCTCCTTTTTCGCCATTCCGTAGCCCACCACGCTGGACTTGATTTTGAGCGGCGCGTACTCGGCCACCGGAAGCCCCTGCGTGGCCGCGGCCAGCAGCGCCACGCCGCGCACCTGCCCCAGCTTCAGCGCCGACTTGGCGTTCACCGAGTAGAAAACCTCCTCGATGGCCACCGCATCCGGCTTCCAAAGCTCCAACTGAGCTGTCAGTTCCCGGTAAACTTCTTCCAGCCGCACCGGCAGCGTTTTGGCCTTGGCCAGCCGGATGGCGCCCATTGCCTTCATCACCAGCCGGGTTTGCCGTCCTGAGTCGTCCGACTCGACCACGCCATAGCCGGTCACTTGTGTACCGCAATCGATGCCAAAAACCCGCATGGGCATGAGTGTACCGCAGGGAGCGGTTGTTCTTTCTTTCGTGTCGCAATCGAATCGTGCCGGATCAATCGATAGCTTGCCGCACAATCTCATTTCAGTGAGATGTCAAAATCCATCCATGATTGAGCGCTCAAGGGCTCTCACCTGCAATCCTTCGTGAAAATGAATTTTGGATGCCGCGACTTCGGCCCGGCGAATCATTCTTTATTGATTCTATGGTCGGGGCGGTGTGATTCGAACACACGACCCTCTGCTCCCAAAGCAGATGCGCTACCAGGCTGCGCCACGCCCCGACTCTTTTTGATTGTAACGCGGATTGGCTTTCTGCCCGGTCTCAATTTGGCGCTTTTCAGCGGCCCAGCAGCCAAACCGGGAGCCAAACCAGGAGCCATACGGCCAGCGCGATGGGAATAACGAAGATTAGCCCCAGGACGGCGGCCAGCAGCAGCAAAAACATCCAGTCCCGCCAGTTGTGGCGGCGGGGTTGGTTCAAGTGGCGGCAGAGCAGGCGGTAATTGCGCCGGTTGGCCTTCCAGGCAATGTCGAAAAGGTCGCCGAAAAGGGGAATCGAACCCACCAGCACCTCGATGCCGAGATTGACGCCCATGCGCGCCAGCGTGACGTAAGGGACGCCGCGAGCCCACGCCGCCAGCGGAATCACCAGCGAGAGCAACCCGGCCAGCACGTCGCCCAGGCCGGGAACCAGCCCGATAATCCCGTCCAGCCCCATGCGAATGCCTGTGCCGGGAATCACAAAGGCTTCGTCGAGCAGAATTTCCAGTCCCTGCAACGTCCGGTCGCTGAATAGCCAGGCGCCGCCCTTCCAGCGGCTTGCGGCGGGAGTTGCGGAGCTGCGCGGAATTGGACGCTGGCAGAAAATGGAAGACGCCTCGGGGCCGAATGCGACCGGCCTGGTTCGATGCTACAATCAAAAGGTAGATGGCGGGTGTAGTTCAGTGGCAGAACGCCTGACTGTGGCTCAGGATGTCGTGGGTTCGATCCCCTCCTCCCGCCCCATCTTTTCACGGATCGCACAGGGCGCAAGTTCTGATCCCCGCGTTTCCGGGCTTATGTGACCCAAGAAATCCATAAAAACGCAGGCTTCGCAGCTCCCGCCTCCGGGCCGAACGGGTGGTTTATCCCGTTTGAGCCGCGTCGCGGCCTGACCAGCGGCCACGCGCAGACGATTGCCGGCAATTATCTTCCCCGGCCGGTCTTCGGGCTGGTGTCCGTTGCGGAAACCGTTGAAGTGGACCCGGCCGACGGCAGCCGCGTGCTCTGCCATTGCCATTGGCAGCCGGAGCCAGTGCGGGCCGAGCGGCTGACACTGGTGCTGGTTCATGGCTTGGAAGGCTCGTCGGACTCGCATTACATTCTGGGCATCACCGCCCGCGCCTGGGCCGCCGGCCTGAACGTCGTCCGCATGAATATGCGCACCTGCGGCGGCACGGAGGCGCTGACGCCCGCGCTCTATCACTCCGGGCTCTCCGGCGACCTGGGCGCGGTGGTGCGCCACTATGCCGCGCAGTTCGGCCTGCAACGGGTGGCGCTGGTGGGCTACTCGATGGGCGGCAACCTGGTGCTGAAGCTGGCCGGGGAGTGGGGCCGCCAGCCGCCCTTGAGCGCCGTGGCTGCGGTTTGTCCGGCCATCGATCTCGCCGCCGACTCCGACGCGCTTCATCAGCCGCTGAACCGGCTATACGAGCGGCATTTTCTGGGCAAACTGATGGCGCGCTACCGGCGAATGGCAACGCTCTTTCCTGAAATTTATGTCTGCCGGCAGACGCTCGGGCCGGTGCGCTCGATCTCCCAATTCGACAACAAGGTGGTGGCCCGCTACTGCGGCTTTCGCAACGCGGACGACTACTATGACCAAGCCGCCGCCGCCCGCGTGGTGGACCGGATCGCGGTTCCCACGCTATTTCTGCAAGCGCAGGACGATCCCTTCATCCGCCTGCAGCCCCAGACTCGCGCCCGGATTCTGGCCAACCCGCACATCGCCTTTGTGGAGCCGCGCCACGGCGGCCACTGCGCCTTCCTTTCCCGCGACTGCGGCAATGAAATTCACTGGGCTGAGGCGACGCTTCTGCGTTTCCTGCTGGCCTCCGCCGGTGGAACCCATGGAAGCTGACTGGGAGTTCGAGGTGGGCGGCGGCGCCCTGGTCATCGACGCCTGCTGGCCGGGACTGGTCGATCTGCGACGCGCCCCGGAACGCGCCGGGCAATTGCCTGAGACTGCGCAATTTCCGCCGCTGGCAGTAGCCCTGGCAAGGCTGAATGCGGCCGCCTCGCCGGTGTGGAGTTCAAAGTGCGATTTCTGGCCGCGTCTCGCATCGGATGAATTCGACCCCGATGAGCTGGACGCGCCGCCGGGCTCGTCGGCCCACGCAATGGGCTGTTACATCGATCTGCTTCCCAGCGGTGGCGGGCAATGGTTTCCGCCGGAGCTGGCCGCCGCCGACTGCCAGCGATTTCGCAGCCTTCTGCGCGCCGTTCCGCTGCGCTGCTGCCGCGCCGATCTGGTGATCCGCCGTGCCATTCTGGCTCAAAATCCAGCGGACCCGGAGCGCATCGCGCTGGGCGTCACCGCTTACTTGACCGCCTGCGGCGCATCGGTCGAACTAGCCGCGCAGAGGCTCGCGGAGGCCCTGGCGGCATTTGCCGATCTGTTTTGTGGCCACTCAGCGGTACGGTAGAATGAGGAAGCGTGGGCGAGTAGCTCAATTGGATAGAGCACCGGCCCTCTAAGCCGGTGGTTTTGGGTTCAAGCCCCAACTCGCCTACCATCTTCTTCCGCGCCCTTCCTCTTTTCTTTGGCTATTTCTTTATCCGTCTGCTATTCTTTGGCTGTTTTTTCCAAGTCTGTTCATCTTTTCAATCGTCTCTGCATCTTATATATCCGGGGAATCAGCTTTTTGCCCGATGGTGAGGTTCAGACATGAGTGGCATTCCGGATCCATCCATTGTTTTTGCCGAGGAGTGTGACAGCGGAACGTTGCGTGAAGAAGATCGGGACTCTGTCCTCCATGTCCGCATCAATCAGGGCGATCTGCTGATGGTCGCCGGCGGCATTGGCGGAGGCCAGGCAGGAGCCATCGCATCCAGGCTGGCGGTCGATCATTTTTACGCGCATATCGCAGCACTAGCGCGGGATTATCCCACTGGCACGGCCATCCAGGAAGCCGCCGAGCTGGCCAATCAAAAGATTCTGGAAGCCGCCGCCGCCATGAATACGCAGATGGGCTCGACGCTGGCCGTGGCGCTGCTGCGGGAAGAGGCCAATGGCAGTCGCGCCTGGGTGGGCCACATCGGTGACTGCCGCGCCTACCTGGTGCGCGCCGAGCGGCTGAACCGCCTGACCACGGACCACTCCGCCGCGCAGTCCCTGCTCAGCCGCGGCCTGATTGCTCCGGAAGAGCTTCCGCAGCATCCGGACGCCTTGGTGCCGGACCGCTTGCTGGGCCATCAACCGCAGGTCAAGATCGACATTGAGGAGCACCCGCTGGCCATCGGCGACACGCTGCTGCTTTGTTCCGGCGGTCTCTGGAGCACCGTTCCAGACAGGGAGATCGAGTCGGCGGTCACCGGCGCCGAGGTGGAAACCTGCGCTCACAAACTGCTTGAACTGGCTTTGAATGCCGGCGGCCACGGTAACATCGCCATCGAGATGGCGCGGTTGATTCCGCCGCCCGTGGTTGTTCCTCAAGACAAAAGCGCAATCTCATTCGCTCGAAAACTGGTTTTGACCGTCTTCCTGCTGGCCGCGGCCGGTTTGTGCGTGCTGCTCTATGCTGTCCTCTGGCGGCGCTGAGCGGAAGTTATCAGCGAAGCCTCAACTCAGGGCCATGGGAGGCCCTGCCGCAATGAAAGATCTGCCTCTCTCGAAGGTTTACCAGTTACTCGAACCGGGACCCGTGGTGCTGCTGACCACCGCCAGCAAGGGCCGCGCCAATGTAATGGCCATGTCCTGGCACATGATGATCGAGTTTACGCCGCCACTCATCGCCTGTGTCGTCAGCGGCGGCGATTACAGTTTTGCCGCCCTGCGGGCAACGAAAGAGTGCGTGATCGCCATTCCGCCTCTCGAACTGGCGCGCAAAGTAGTGGAAATTGGCAATTGCTCGGGACGGGACGTGGATAAATTCAAGAAATTCGCTTTGACGCCGATGCCGGCCGAGCGCGTCGCGCCGCCACTGGTGGCCGAGTGTTTCGCCAATCTCGAATGCAAGGTGATTGACACCCGCATGGTCAACCGTTACAACCTGTTTATTCTGGAGGCGCTCAAAGCCTGGAGCGATCCCGCGCAAAAACATCCAAAGACCATCCACCATCGCGGCTACGGCAAGTTTGCCGTGGATGGCGAGATCATCAAGCTGAAATCGAAAATGCCGTAGAGCGGGACAAACCACGCCCTCATGCTCTTCCACGGCCATGGAATGTAATAGAAACACAGAACCGGGCCAGCGCGAAACAAAACCCGCGCCAGCCCGGTTCCTTAATGAGAAAATCCACTTACTATTCCGTCGCGGCCTTCTGTGCCGCCCAACGCTTCTTGACAGCTTCGGCAATCCTCTTCCGCCCTTCGGGAGAAAGATTTCTCTTCTTCTTTTTCTTCGCCGTTTTTGCGGGCTTTGCGCTTGCTGTTGCCGCAAACGCCACAACCTTCTTGGGCCTGCCCGCCTTCTTCTTTGCCACCGGCGCGGCTTCACCGCTCAGCAGCGCGCGTGCCTGCTGTAGTTGGCCAATTTCGTGATCAATTGTTGCCAGAATTTCCGATACTCCCATGTATCCTCCCTGATCCATTTGGCAACTGGTCTAGCATTTCATCCTGCTAAGTCAAAACAAACGCAGAATTAGCCAGTTGCTCCATAACAACGATACACAATTACTTGCCGTCTTACAATAGATAGCACTATGGCTGGCGAAGGTCTTCTGCCGCGGTCGCTTTTGATCTGCGTGCCTGAACCGGGAAGAGCTATCAGATATTTTGGATAGCAATTCATTCCTTGCCGGGCGGAAGAAAACTCTGATCCTTCTCGATTCGGCCCTGCCGCAATCGGAGGATAGAAATAAAAAGAGCCGCATCCCTTGCCAGGGATGCGGCTCTTGGCGGCTGACTCTGCGGCCGGGTTACACGCTTTCCTTCACGCCGTCCACAAAGGCCTTCAGCTTGCGCGAGCGGCTGGGGTGGCGCAGCTTGCGCAGGGCCTTGGCTTCGATCTGGCGGATGCGCTCGCGTGTTACCTGGAAGCTCTGGCCAACCTCTTCGAGCGTATGCTCGGAGCCGTCCTCCAGGCCGAAGCGCATCTTGATGACCCGCTCCTCGCGCGGCGTCAGCGTGCGCAGCACCTGCGAGGTGTACTCCTTCAGATTTACGCTGATGACCGCATCGGAGGGCGAAACCGCCTGGCGATCCTCGATGAAGTCACCCAGATGCGAGTCTTCCTCTTCGCCGATGGGCGTCTCCAGCGAGATCGGCTCCTGCGCGATCTTCAGCACCTTGCGCACCTTGGCCACCGGAATGTCCATGCGCTTGGCGATCTCTTCGCTGGTCGGCTCGCGGCCCAGTTCCTGCACCAACTGGCGGCTGGTGCGGATCAGCTTGTTGATGGTCTCGATCATGTGCACCGGAATGCGGATCGTGCGCGCCTGGTCGGCGATGGCGCGCGTAATGGCCTGGCGAATCCACCATGTCGCATAAGTCGAAAACTTGTAGCCGCGGCGGTATTCGAATTTATCCACTGCCTTCATCAGGCCGATGTTGCCCTCCTGAATCAGGTCGAGGAATTGCAATCCGCGGTTGGTGTACTTCTTGGCGATGGAAACCACCAGCCGCAGGTTGGCCTCGATCAGTTCGCGCTTGGCCTGATCGGCATCCATGTCGCCCTGGATCATCTCGCGCTGCGTGCGTTTCAACTCCGCAATCTGCACGCCCGCTTCGGCCTCGGTCTTTTCCAGATCCGTCTTGCAGTTCTTCTGCTGCCGCCGGTACTCCTTCTTCAGTTCCTCGCTCTTGCTGGCCTCGTGCTTCTGCTCAAGCGAGCGAATCTGCCGCTCCAGCGTGCGCATCGTGTCCACGGTCTTGTTCACGCGGTCCAGCAGGCGCTTGCGCTCCATGGCCGTATACTTCAGCTCGCGCACAATCCGCGAGACCAGTACTTTCTCGCGGGCAATTGCCCAGCGCGTCTTGCGCGTGGCGGCGGTCTTGGCCTTGGTGGCGGGCGCTGGCGCGGCCAGCTTCTCCTCTAACTGCGCAATCTTCTTCTGGTGCTTCACCAGCACGTCGATACGGGTTACGGTTGCCCTCACGCGCGTCTGCACCACCTCTTCGGTGAGCTCCTCGTCGTCGAAGATCACCACCTCTTTGACATTGCGCACGCCGCGTTTCAGGTCCTCGCCCAGCGCCGCAACCTCCCGGATCACGATCGGCGAACGCGAAATGGCCTTCAGCACGCGCAACTGCCCGCGCTCAATGCGCTTGGCGATTTCCACTTCGCCCTCGCGCGTCAGCAGCGGCACCGTTCCCATCTCGCGCAGGTACATGCGCACCGGATCGTTGGTCTTTTCCAGGGTGCCGGGTGTCAGATCCAGCTCGACGTCCTCGCCGTCTTCCAGTTCGGCTTCCTTGTCGGAGCTAAACTTGTGGCCGTCCAGCAGGTCGATGCCCTGCGTCCCGATGGTGGTAATCAGGTCGTCCAGATCCGCGGGCGAAGTCGCCATCTCTTCCGGCAGAATGTCGTTCACGTCGCCGTAAGTCAGATAGCCCTTCCCCTTGCCGACTTCGAGCAGGGAGTCAACATCATGCTCGTCCTCATGCTCATGATCGTGCTCAAATTTATCGTCGCTCGCCAAAACACTCCTACTCTCTTCTGCAAAGCAGATTCAGCGCCGGTTTGAAGGCCGGTGCGATAGCCGGTCCAGGCCGCGCGCAATTCCCGTTGTAACAAGGAATATATCGGCGCGCACACACATGGACCTGCGGACATCCGCACAAAAATGCGGTTTGATGGTTTTGCTCGGAACAGGATGACAAGCGCTTCAGGTCTCACCTGGGTCGCCCGCGAGCCGAAGCTCATGGATGGGGCAAAGGGGGCGCGCATCCGCACAGAGATTTACAGGTTACCACGACCTCACCCGGTTCCGCAAATCCGCGCAACCAAAGGCCTCTCGCTCAACCTCGCAGCCGAATCGGGCGCTCTTGCCGTCCGCCCGCTCTGGCATCTGCTCTATTGGACGCAAAATAGTCTGAATGGACGCAAAAAAGCGTAATTCTACACTCAATTCGTCGCAGGAAGTCCATTTCATTGATCCGGTCCGGAAACATTAACACAAAATTGGGTGTCCCACCCTCGCGACTGTCATTCTGAGCGAAGCGCAGCGAAGTCGAAGAACCTGCGTTTCGTTCCTTTGTCGCTAGGGTGGAATTGCATGATGCAAATCTTTCGGACCGGATCGATAAGTATGTTTTTTCGCTAAATTGAACGGTCTGAAGCCAATGCATTTGCGCGCTGCTCAGAAATCCCTGCCCTTCGCCCGCTTATACCCCTACCGTTCCGCGTAATTATTGATCCATCACAAACACAAAACGATTGCATTCCCAAAAATTTGTCATCCTGAGCGACCGGAGCGAACCGGGGTCCCCAGCGAGCGGCCTTTGCTCGCAGGGGTGGGAATCGGGGTCCCCAGCGAGCGGCCTTTGCTCGCAGGGGTGGGTAGCGAAGGGAGTCGGAGGACCAGCGGTTGCTTTTTTTCTTTTGTATCGCGATTCCAGATTCTTCCTTTTCTCGGGCATGAAACGGAACGTCGTACCGTTTCGCCTATTGATCCGGCAACTAGATACTGTCAGGGTGCCCCATCCATTTCCGCGCCCTTTGCGGAAATGGGTGGGAAGGAATGTCATTGTTTTCTTGCCGGATCGATGATTCTACCGTCGCAACTGCTGCAACGCGCGATCCATCTCCAGCTTTTGCTGGGTCAGCGTGGCCAGCTCGGCAAAGTCGCCGCGGCGTTCGGCCTCGGCAATCAGCGTGCGCAGCTCGCGCAGGCGGCCCTCGATGGCCCGCTCCTGAATCTCCTGCAGCGCGCTCTGCACCTCGATCTCCTCGGGCGGCTTGGTCTCGGCCAGCAGGGTCTCGGCCAGCAAGGCCCGCTGCGCCGGGTCCTCGACCACTTCCATTGGGTCACGAGCCTCGCGCCCGGCCAGCGCTTGCAGGGCAGGGAAGACGCCCAGATGTTCAAACCACGCGGGTTGCTGGGCCAGCGCCAACGCCGTCAGCCGCCGCGAGCGCTCAAACTCCGGGTCGTCAATCGCCAGCGCTCGCAACAGCACCCGTTCAACCTCGGTCAGCGCCGTCGTCCGCGCCTCCACGTGATCCTGCCGCTTCAGCGCCGCCTGCCGCAGCTCCTCGCGCAGAACGGTCGAGTCAATACCCAGTTTCTGCGAGGCGTCGGCGGCAAACTGCTCCCGCGCCAGCTTTTGCGGCATCCGGCGAATGTGCGGCAGCAGAAAGTTCATCGCCTTCACCTTCTGCTCCGCGCTGGCGCCGGGGAAGGCCGCCCGCGCCCGCTCAATCAGGTAATCCGACTGGCGGCGCGAGTTGCGCAGCGCCGCCGTGTAAGCCTCCACGCCCCGTTCGCGGACGTAGCGATCCGGGTCGAGACCGCCGTCCAGCGTGACAATTTTGATGGTGAAGCCCTCTTCGGTGAGCAGCGCAATCGATTTTTCCGCCGCGTTCGAGCCCGCCGCATCGGGATCGAAGTTGACCACCACCTGCGAGGTGTGCCGCTTGAGCAGCGCCACCTGCTGCTCGGTGAAGGCCGTGCCGCTGGTCGCAATCACGTTCTGTATTCCGCGCAGAAAAACCGAAATGCAGTCCATCTGCCCCTCGACCAGCAGCGCAAACTCCATCTGCCGGATCGCCGTCTTGGCCTTGTCCAGGTTGAAGAGCACCAGGCCCTTGGTGTAGAGCGGCGTCTCCGGTGAGTTGATGTACTTGGCTCCGGCCTTGTCGCCCGTTTCCAGCGTCCGCGCCGTGAAGGCGATCGTGCGGCCGCTCTCGTTGCGGATGGGGAAGACAACCCGTTTGCGGAAGCGGTCGTAGATCGCGCCTTGCGAGCCGTCTTCCTGCTCTTTCCAGGCAAAAAGGCCGCTCGCGCGCAGCGTTTCCTGGTCCGCCATGCCGCTCAGCCGGTCGCGCAGCGCGTTGAAGCTCTCCGGCGCGTAGCCAATGCGGTAGGCCTTGATGCCCTCGGGCGAAAGTCCGCGACCGGCCAGATACTCGCGCGCCACGGCCCCTTCCGGCCCTTGCAAACGCTCCTCGAACCAGGCGTTGGCCGCCTCGTGCAGTTGCAGCAGCTTGGCGCGCAGGCGCGCTCCGGCGGCTTCTTCCGGGGAGGAAAACTCGCGCTTGGGCAGCGGAATGCCGCACTTGCCGGCCACAATCCGCACCGCCTCAGGAAAGCTGACGTTCTCGATCTTCTCCACAAAGCTGAAAACGTCGCCGGAGACGCCGCAGCCGAAGCAGTGGTAGAACTGGCGCGTCGCATGAACGGAAAACGACGGCGATTTTTCTTTGTGGAAGGGGCAAAGCCCGGTGTAGTTCTGCGCCCCGGCCTTGCGCAGGCGGATGTACCCCTCGATCACCTTGATGATGTCGGCCTGCTGCTTCACGGTTTGGGCAAAGTCGCTCACGGGAACGGTCTCTCTTGAGGATAAGGCAGCGGGGAAGGGAAGGCTGTGGAAGGCGTGGAATGCCGGGATGGCTCCGCTTGAGGTGGCCCGAATTTCGTTCACGCTCCATTCACCTTCCCTTCATTCTCCTGAAATGTTGCCAGATTCCAATGAAATCTGCCCATCGCAATCATTGAGTGTTTTGCAACCACGTGAATGGATGGGCGTGTGCCGCAAGGGCGGGAGTGCGATAGAGCGACTCATGGTGCGCCGCGAACTCTCGCGAAGGTTTCAGAAAGAACCACTACAAAAACGATTTGAGGAGTGCCGATGTTGAAGAAAAACCATTTATTTCATCGCGTATATGCAGTAATCTTCACACTTTGTTTGCTGATTACCGTTCAGGCATGGGCGCAGACCTACACCGAAGGCTCCATTGCCGGCACGGTTTTCGATCCCAGCGGCGCCGTGGTTCAGGGCGCGTCCATCGTGATCCATAACGATGGCACCAACACCGAGACGAATCTGACCACGGATGGCAGCGGCTACTTCAAAGCTCCGCAATTGCCGGCCGCGGTCTATACCGTGACCGTGAAAGCCCAGGGCTTTGCTCCATTCAAGGAGACCAACGTCATTGTGCAGGTTGGCTTGACGAACGTGGTCACGCCTCGGCTGAAGGCCGCGGGTTCAACCTTGAGCGTGGAAGTGACCGGAGAAACGCCGATTCTGAACTTCGAGTCGCCGGAGGTCAGCACGGTTCTGACCGCCTCGACCATCGAGAATCTGCCGCTGAATGGTGGCCGCTGGTCGAATCTGACGCTCTTCACACCGGGCACGGTGGGAGACTCGAACGGCTTCGGATTGATCTCCTTCCGCGGCATCAGCCCGATTCTGAACAATGTTGAAATTGACGGCGCGGATGACAACCAGGCCTACTACGCGGAAGAACGCGGGCGCACCCGCGAAGGCTACTCGACCTCGAAGTACATGATCGAGGAGTTCCAGGTCAACACCGGGGTTTACTCGGCGGAGTTGGGGCGCGCTGCGGGCGGCGTGATCAACGCCATCTCCAAGAGCGGTTCAAACAGCAACCATGGCATGGTGTACTTCTCCGACCGCGACAACAGTTGGGGCGCGATGAACCCCTTCACCACGTACACCGTCAATACATCCACCACACCGATTCCGAATATCGTCACCAGCCCGGCGAAGCCCACAGACGTGCGCAAGGAGTGGGGCTTTGACGCGGGCGGCCCGCTGAAGCAGGATAAGCTCTTTTGGTTCTATGGCTATGCCCAGTACCAGCGCAACTTTCCTGGCGATGCCAAGGCCACCACGCCCGGCTCATTCTTTACTCTGCCGGATGCAACGCTTGCCTCTGGCTACAATTGCCTCACAACCGGCGCCACCGCTGGTTCTATCATTCCTCCCACCGGCGGCGCGGCTGCCAGCTCAATCGATCAACAGGCCTGCGAGTTGGCCGCTCGCCTCGGATATGCCAACTATGCGGCCGGCGTCACGGCCTATGACACGCAACTGACCAATCTGCTATCCGATATGGGCAGCGTTCACCGTACCGGCACGGAAGTCTTGAATACGCCCAAGCTGGACTGGCAGATCAATGGCAATAACCACCTCAGCGTTCTCTACCATCGTCTGCGCTGGGATTCACCGGGCGGCGTGCAGACGCAGGCCACCAACTCCTATGCCATCGACACCTTCGGCACCGATTATGTGAAGCTGGATTACGGCCTGCTGAAACTGAACAGCCAGATCTCCAGCCGCCTGGTCAACGAAGTTCGTTTTCAGTACGGACGCGAGTTGAACGACGAAGGCCAGCAGCCCTTCAGCGATTACACCAAGAAGTATTTGCAGGGCAACAACGGAATCACGAATACCGCCGCTTACGATTTTTCTCCCAATGTTCCGCAAGTCTCGCTCGATAGCCCTTCCTCGACCGGCATCTACCTTGGATCGCCCTATTACTCCTACCGCAAGGCGCTGCCAGACGAGAAAAAATGGCAGTTGGGCGATACCGCTGCGTGGCAAAAGGGCAACCACAATATCAAGTTCGGCGTGGACCTGATTCACAACTACGACATCATGAACAACACCTATGAGGGCAACGGCCTTTACACCTACAGCTACATCGGAAGCTACTTCGCCGACCTGCTGAACGAGGGCAATTCGAAAGGCGTCTGCAACAATGCGGTCACGGCGCCCGGAAACAGCGGCTACGCCATGAATTACACCGGGGCATCTCCCTGCGGCACCTTTGTTCAGGGCTTCGGAACGCCCAAGTGGGATATTTCGACGATGGACTACGGCTTCTTCGGCGAAGATCACTGGAAGCTGACCCCGCGTCTGACCGTCGATCTGGGCCTGCGCTACGACTATGAAAGCCTGCCGAAGCCGTATTCCACGCTGACTGCGGCCACAAGCGGCTTTACACCCTACGGGCCGGCGACCGATGGCCTGTGCTCCGCCTATACCGGCCCCGGCACCTGCCCGGCGCTGGCAGCCAAGGCCAACCTGGCCAACCATCCCAACAGCAAGTTCAACTTTGGCCCGCGCATCGGCCTTGTTTATGATCCCTTCGGCGACGGCAAGACGACAGTGCGCGCGGGCTACGGCCTTTACTTTGGCCGCGTGACCAACGGCGTGCTGCTGAACAACCTGCTCAATACCGGCAGCCCGCTGGGCCAGTACACCACGCCCACCTTGAAGCCGAGCAGCAAAAGCGCGCCGCAGTTTCCCAACATCATCTCCCCGACTGCGGGCGCGACTCCCAGTTCGCAGTTCTTTGACAAGAACTTCAAAAACCCGCAGGTTCATGAGTTTGATCTGGCGATACAGCGGGAGCTGCTGCGCAACACGATCTTCCAGGTCAGCTACATGGGCGCTTTGAGCAGGGAATTGCCGAATGCGGTCAACATCAACCTGAACCCGAACGCCAATACCAACAATACTGTGGGTGCGTGTTCATCAACGGTCACAACCGGGTGCCCCAATGGCGTAGTCCAAAGCGTCATCACGGTCTCCGACGCCAACGGCCTGGGACCAATCGCCAATGGCACGGTCTTCACCGTTCCCACCTATACCAACACCCTGAACTCCAACTTCGGGGCGGTGAACGAACTGTTCAGCAACATCAACGCCAGCTACCACGCCCTGGTGGCGGAGATCGAGAACAAAACGTCAAAGCATATCCAGTACGACGTGAACTATACCTGGTCGCACGCCCTGGATTACAACCAGAACGAGTCAACCACCACGCTGAGCAGCGGATGGTTTGATCCTTACAACATCGACGGATACAAGAAGGGCGGCAACTACGGGAACTCGCAGTTCAATGTTCCCAATCGCCTGGTGGCCTGGGCCATTCTCAATTCACCCGATCTGAAGAGAAACGACTGGGTCAAGTGGGTGGCCAACGACTGGAGCCTGAATCCAGTCTTCCAGGGGCAGAACGGCCTGCCGTATTCGGCGACCATCGGCAGCGGCTATCCGTCCTATTCCGCGTACAGCTCCAGTTGGAACGGCGCCGGAACCAACTACTGGATTCCAGCCATCGGGCACAACACCTTCCGGCAGAGCAAGACGTTGGTTTTCGATATGCGCCTGGAAAAGCAGTTTCCGCTCAAAGCCTATGGCAAGCCCTATAACGTGCAGTTGATGGGCGAGTTCTTCAACCTCGCCAATCACCCCAATGTTACTGGCGTGAGCAATACGGCCTATAACCTGGCTGACAACTCTAGCGTGACAAAGGCTTGCACGGGGACATCGACGGTGACCGGACAGGTGCAGGACGAATGCTCGACCTTGAAGTACGTTCCCAAGGCCGGCACGGGAATCAACGCCAGCGGCTTTGGCGCGGTGACCAACGCCAACTCGAACTTTGCCTACAGTCCGCGCCAGGTGCAGATATCACTACGCCTGGAGTTCTAAGGACGCTCTGAATAAGTCTATGTTTTATGTACGGGCTTTAGCCCGTACATAAAACCAGCAAAATCAATGCGGGCTTTAGCCCCCGAGCGAATGCTGGTATCTTCATTAACTTAATCAGAGATTCCGCATCCCTACGTCGATTTCAAGGGGAAATGTGGTTCGCGCGTTCTCGCTTTGCGTCTTTGGAGGCCGGCAATCGGCCTCCAGAGATCAAACGAACAAGAATGCTCGATTTCATTTGCGTCCTCTTCGTCATTGCAAAATCATGTACCTGCGCAGAGCCTCCCTAAAGCCCCAAAGCATTTTGCGCAGCGTTCATTCGGGCTTTTCCATCTTTAGTCCGGCCAGACTTCCGGCTTATTTCGTTTGTAAATTCTAATCTTGATCTCTTGTAATGGCTGTTTAATTGCATAAATACAGTTATTGATCCGGCCCGAAAGTATGAACACAAAATTGGGTGCCCCACTCTCGCGACTGTCATTCTGAGCGAAGCGCAGCGAAGTCGAAGAACCTGCGTTTCGTTCCCTTGTCGCTAGGGTGGGATCGCACGATGTCAATCTCTTGGGCCGGATCAGTAAAACGATCCTCTGCAAAGCGGCGCAGCGAAAGTCACGCTCAAAGAGGTCTGGGATGCTCGCGCAGGGAATATCTGATCCATTGGGAATGACGATGCTTACAACGCAAAATAAAGGAAATGAGCCAAATTCATGAGCCATCGATCACACTCCGTCGCCAAGCGGCCTACCGTGAAGCAGTTGTCCGTACAATCTTCGCCGATTCCTTCCCTGCTGGCGGAGGCCATTGGCGCGCAGCAATCTGGACATCTTGATGAAGCCAGGCGGCTGTATCTTCAAATCTTGAAGATCGATGTTCATCATGCGGACAGTCTCCATCTGCTCGGTATGACCGAATATGAGGTCGGGCACTATCAGGTCGCCGCCAAAATGATATGCCGGGCAATCGCGGTCAATGGCAAGGAAGCCCCCTACCATTCCAATCTAGGAATTGTCCTCGCGGCCCAGGGCAAGTTAGACGAGGCCGTGTCGGAGTATATGCAGGCGCTGAAGTTCAAGCCAAACTCCGCTGAGACTCACAATAACCTGGGCATCGCGCTTATGGACCAGGGCAAACTTGAGGAGGCCGAGGCGCATTACCAACTTGCGCTGAACCTCAATCCAGATTGCGCGCAGACTCACAATAACCTGGGTATTGTGCTTGTGGACCAAGGCAGACTAGAGGAGGCCAAGACGCATTATCAGCTTGCGCTGAAGCTCAAACCGGACTTTGCCGAGGCTCAAAACAACATGGGCACACTCCTCTACAATCAAAGCAAACTGGAAGAAGCAAAGATTTATTACAAGCGCGCAGTGGACCTCAAGCCAGATTACGCCAATGCTCAAAGCAACTTGGGCGCAGTTTACTACAGTCAAGGAAAACTAGAAGATGCAAATAGCCATTACAGGCGCGCATTAAGCCTCAAGCCAGACTATGTTCCGGCCCATGCCAACCTGGGCGATGTGCTTCTGAATCAAGGCAAGCTGAAAGAGGCTCTGGCTTGTTATGAACTGGCGCTGAAGCTAAAACCGGATTATAAGTATCTGTGTGGTTTTCATCTCTTCACGGAGCAACAACTCTGCGATTGGAAGAATATCGAAAGCCAGCGCCGGTATTTGGTGGAGCATATTGACAGGAATGAAAAAGTAGTCACTCCATTCATATCTTTGGCGATAAGTGGCTCACCAGCGCTGCAAAAAAGAGTGGCGGAGATTTTTGTGCGTAACGAGTCTTCCTTGCATTCCACGAACGCAGCAATTCCACACTGGCCCAGGCATGACAGGATCCGAATCGGATATTATTCTGCGGATTATTACAACCACGCAACCTGTTACTTAATGGCGGATTTGTTTGAACAACAGGACAAGAGCAGATTTGAAATCCTGGGATTCTCCTTTGGACCGGAGGTGAAAGACCAGATGACGGAGAGGGTGTCCAGGGCGATGGATCAATTCTTGGATGTCCGTTCGCTGTCGGATCAGGAGGTGGCGCAACTTAGCCAGAAGCTTGAAGTGGATATTGCCGTGGACTTGAAGGGGTATACAAAAAACAATCGCGCTGGTATCTTTGCCGCGCGGGCCGCTCCTATCCAGGTCAGCTATCTTGGCTATCCCGGCACAACAGCCGCCGGCTATATGGACTACCTGATTGCGGACGAGACGCTGATTCCAAAAGCCAGCCAGCGTTATTATTCGGAGAAGATTGTCTATTTGCCAGGCAGTTATCAGGCCAATTCCAGGCGCCCCGTATCCGCAAAGCCCTGCACGCGCGCCGAGGAGGGACTGCCGGAGCGTGGCTTTGTGTACTGCTGCTTCAATAATAATTACAAAATTGAACCAGAGACATTCGGTATATGGATGCGGATACTCGGGCAGGTTGAAGGCAGCGTCCTTTGGCTGTTTGAAGATAACGCAGAGGCAAGTGACAACTTGCGCAAGGAGGCTGCGCGACGCGGCATTTCTCCCGAGCGGCTGATTTTTGCCAAGCGGCTTCCTTTAGCCGAGCATCTAGCCCGGCATCGGATGGCGGATCTGTTTCTGGACACGCTTCCCTGCAATGCCCACACAACGGCCAGTGATGCACTGTGGGCTGGTTTGCCCGTATTGACGTGCATGGGAGAGGCCTTTGCCAGTCGAGTGGCGGCCAGCTTGCTGCACGCCATCGATTTGCCCGAGCTGGTCACGACAACAGCGGCGGACTATGAGGCGCTTGCGGTGCAGATCGCCACGGTTCCTGGACGAATCCAGCAGATCAAAGAAAAGTTGCAGCGCAATCGGCTTACCACTCCATTATTTGACCTCCCCGCCTCCACTCGGCATTTGGAAACGGCTTATTCCGCAATGTATGAGAGGTATCAGGCGAATTTTCCGCCGGAGTCTTTTTGCGTTGCAAAAGGCTCAGATACTACAGGTTCCCCAGACTAGAGCCGGGTGCGGGTGCCCCCGGTCTCGCTTCTGAGACCGGGGTTCGCAGAAATTTCTCGCATCCATGGATTAATCTCCGAAAACGCCCCCGCATCCTGAAACAAGCGGTCCTCAGTCCGGTCGGAGATTCGGAAGCAGTCGTCCAGCAATTGCCGGGTGCCCCATCCATTCGCGTTCTTTGCGAATGGGTGGGAACCCTCGAACCTCGACGGCCTCCTTTCCCGTTCATGCTTGATCCCGGTTTACACAGCACCGTAGTCAAAATTTTCGTATCGGAGCATTCCAGAGTCCAGCTTTCATGCTCCCGGATTGCCTATTTGGCGCGTATAGTGGCGTTCTTCAAAAATCGCATCCTTTATATTCAACAACATACAAAATCGATTTTGCGCAAAATTAACCAATATGTACCCGTTTTTCCCGGAATCAGGTGTATTCCAATGCACACGCTGACCACGAAAAAAGAGCGCAAAAAAAGTCGGTTTTCAGCACCGTTTTTGGTGGTTCTTTCCGCGCCGGAGACTTCATTCCAACCCCAAGCGGATAGCCGGGTGGGCGAAATACCAAGACCGGAATTCAATCTGTGACTGGCGGCGAAGGCCGACCGTCCTCCTTACCACTTTGCTTCAAAGGTGCGGAAGCGGTGCTCCAGCTCCCATTGCGCGGCAGCCTTTTCGCTGCCATCCAAAAAAGCCTTGCAGCGGGCTGTGGGTTTCTCTTGGCCGAGCGGCTGGGCCTGGCACGGCGCGGCGGGCGCCGAAAAGGCGTCCGGTACAGTCCAGAGGCTGCCGCCGGCCAGAAAGCTGTGCTCCAGGCCGGTGCGGGCCAACTGCTTTAAATCCATGTAGTTGAGGTGATAGTCGAGGGCGGCGCGCACGTACTCGCCGGTAATGTCGATGCGGCTGACGCCCTCGTCGTCGGTCGAAAGCGCCACCGGGACATGAGCCGCGCGATAGAGCGGGAAGGGATGCAGCGCGCCCTTGACGCCCAGAATGCCCTCATTCGAGCTGAGATTGATCTCGACCATCACGTGCTTTTGCGCCATCTCCCGCAGCAGGCCGGGGGCGTCGTCCTCGTACATCACGTCCACCCCGTGGCCGATGCGCTCGGCGTGGCCCAGCTCGACCGCCTGGCGGATGTGGAAGCGCAGGCCCTCGGGCGGCACCAGGCCCGGCGCCAGCTCGCCCGCGTGCAGGCTGATGTGAACCTGTGGGTAGACCGAGTGCAGGTAGCCGAGCATCCTCATTTGCAGCGTGTAGTCGCGCATTGAGAGGAATCCGTCCTCGGGCTGGACGAAGTTGATGCCCACCCAGCCCGGCTCATGCGCGTCGATGCTCTGCTGCACCGTTTCAAAGCCCAGCAGCGTCTGCGCAAAGACCTGCCCGGGCGCAAAACCGCGGAGAACCTGATAGATGTAGCGCACCTCTACGCGGCAGGCTGGCGTTTCCTGGACCGTGCCGCAGTGCTCGATTCGGCGGCGCTCGGCCTCGGCGGCGCGCACCTCCTCGCGGTCCTTGGAGATTTCATCGCGCAGGCCGAGCGAAAGCAGCGTCTGGCGGAACTGGGCAAAGTCCGGGGTCTCCGGATTCAGCGGGTTTTCGTGGGCCAGCCGCGCGGCCTGGGCGAAGGGCGGCGTCTCCATCAGCTCGATATACTGCTGATTCTGCGCGGCGGCGCGGCTGGCAACCTCGTCCACCCACTCGCCGATGTGCTTCTGGCCAAGGCCGCCAAATCGGTCGAAGGTGGAGAAGAACTGGTCGTGTCCGCTGAAGCCGGGGGAAGGCACAAAGCCGCGCATCGAGAAGGCGTCGACCAGGCGGTCGTAAAGCTGTTGGTCAGCCGTGAGCCGCGCGGCCGGCACGAGCGGAGGCCGGCAGGGTTCTTGCAGTGGATCGTCCTGATCGTTGCGGGCAAACTTCAGCGCCGCTGGATCAATGCACAACTTGTCCTCGGCGGCCTCGCGCAGGAAGCTCTCGGCATAGACCGCGCCGGAAAGGTGGACGTGCAGGTCAACTCCCTTGGGAAACTTTTCCAAAAAGGCGTGCAGCGCCAGCGGCCCGGCCTGCACGGCGGCCTGGTAGGCGTGGGTGGCGCGGGCTTCCGGCGCGGACGCTTGAGCCGTGAGAGCGGCAGGGACGGCGGCAAGAGCAAAACAGGTGAAAAGAAAGGCTGTGCGGCGCATCATGCTTTTCAGTGTAAAGCAGGCCGGTGGCGGCGCGCGGAGGGGTTCGGGCAGGGAAAGCGCGGCAAAATTTCCGCGATTTTGCTGAAGTTTGCGGGCCGGATTTGGCGCGGAAGTGCGGAGTTGCTATACTGAATCAGTCGTTGCAGACGACTGTTCGTGGACTCGGCCCCATCCTCCGGCGGCAGCCGGAATCCGCGCAGGAAATTGCAACCTTGAAGTTTGCACTGAGGCCAGATAGCTCAGTGGTAGAGCGCGGCCCTGAAAAGGCCGGCGTCGGCGGTTCAATCCCGTCTCTGGCCACCACTGCTTCGTTTCACACCGTTCCATCCCGTATTGTTTTCCACCTAAATCTTTTATTTTCAGCAAATGTTTGTGCTAGGCCGTGCCATGGGTAACCTTGACATCCCAGCCATAAACGGGGCATAAATAGGGGTATCTTTCGGAATTGAGAAAGGCATACCCCAATGCCGCTGACTGATACCCAAATAAAGAACGCAAAACCTGGACTGCGTCCACCCAGACGTCGAAAGGGCGCTCGAGGTAACGGCTCCGAAGGACCGGCGCCAAAGCCCCAACAGGGCGCCTCGAAGAGCCTACGCCTTGCGAAAGGCAATCTGACGCAACCAGAAAAGCAGCCTAGAGCGTTTTCTTAAATAGTGTAGACTTGTTTTTGGCGAGACTCTGCGGCGAACACAGACATGGGGAAAGCCCTTGGAGATGATCTGCGCCGTAAGCTGCTTT